>Ga0209489_109521_pt1 | contig 11982 bp, 9 predicted proteins | sample SiratrowhiteBW_FD_187527 | JGI IMG/M metagenome (GOLD analysis project Ga0209489, IMG submission 187527) | Root nodule microbial communities of legume samples collected from California, USA - Siratro white BW (SPAdes) (version 2) | ecosystem: Host-associated > Plants > Roots > Nodule | place: USA... | reverse complement strand
ATATATATATATATATATATATATATATATATATATATATATTAAATTAAAACTTTGAAAATTAAAAAAATATTTAATACACAAATATTTTTTTAAAAATATTTTTTTTTCAATTTAAGGTTAGTTTTGTCATATCCAAATAATTATTTTTATAAATATCTTTTTCAAAATTAATTAATTAATTAAAAAATAATTTAATATTTTATATAATTTAATTTAACATAAAAAAATTACATTATTTGTTTATTTTTAAGTAAAGATAAATTCTCTTAAGAATGATATTGTAGTATGTTTAATATTTTTTATGTGTATTTCAAACATAAATTTAATTTAGAAATGATTATTTTTCTAAACTAGTTTTATAATTTTTTAATAAATTATAGTTACAATTCATCTGTTTTCTTCTATAGATCTTTATGGTTTCATCTTGATAATGAACAACATGTGTAAGCCCAACATAAGACATTCTTAAATCATTCAATTTTTTGTTGTTCTCGTTGTCATTTTTAGCTACTTGTCCCTTTTTCTGTTTTCCTTTATAATTGTTACAAAATGAGTGGAGCGGGCCAATTCAAAAAGTAAAGATAAATAACTCATATTCAACGAATGAGTGAAGGGAGGAAATTGCTTCGTGCACGGTCTCCATTTGAACCTTCACCCTACACTTTTCAAATGACTATTTTATTCTTCTTTAAAGTTACTTTTATATTATTTGTTATGAAAATTTTTCTATAACATACTTTTCAGAATTTATAAAATACATTCCCGTACACGATTTCTAAAATAGGATAAAATTTTGAAAAAGAGATTTTTAGAATAAAATTTCTGAAACGCATAGAACAACCTTTTTTGAAATAGGATTTCCCGAAGAAATTTTAGCTTCTGAAATGTGTTTTCTAAAACGAGTTTTCCTAAATAAGCTTTCCAAGAACATATAAAATGTGTTTTTTTAGATAGAGCTTTTCAGAATGAAATTTCTTTTACACTGTTCTGCTTCTCTTCTGTGCAGTAAGGCAGAAGCGGAAAACAGTGGTGGGATGCGGTTAGAGAAAAGCAGATAAGGTAATTCGAATATTTTACCCAATTATGGGAATGCATGTTCAAAAATGATGGCTGGAAAAAATAATTGCCACGAATAGCAATTAGGCCAACACGACTACCTAATATGGAGGGAAGGCCAATAGAAACAAGACGGGTTCTTCCTCCATATCCATCATTTCACTCTGCATTCCTATATCTCTATATTTTTTTTAAAATGTCAAAAATATTCTTATTAGATTCAATAATTCAGAATATAATTATATAATTTGATATATAAGTTTTTGTTTTATATATCAAATTATATAATTCAGTATATAAATTTTTGTTTGCATTCCGTATTATAATTTTATATATTAGATTATATAATTTAAAATATATTTATTTATTTTGAATTGTATAATTTGATATATAACTTTTGTATATCAGATTGTAAAATCAAAATATAAAAAAAAATTATATATTAAATTACATCATATATAAAAAAATTATATAAAAATTATATATCAAAAAATTATATAAAAATTATATATCAGGATTGTATAATTTAAAATATAAAAAAATTAATATATGGTTTATTTAATTTTTTTATTAAAAATATATAATAGTCAATTTTATGTGCCTATGGAAGTTCAGGAAAAAAAGTATGGAGATGCATAAAGAATCCGTCTAGAAACAATACCATCATAACACGTGAACTGTAGAAGCAATTATAGAAGCACAAAAACTTAAGAGAAGTCAAAATTGGAGGAAATGGATATCTAGCTGAAGAGAGGGACAATGCTCTAAGATTTCATAATATACAATGCACTACACCATCTCAAAATATGTACATAGGAATGCAAATGCGATCGTGGATAGCCACCACCAAACGAAGACAAGGTGTACAGGTGAGAAGCCTGGTAAATCAAGCAATGGGGAAGTGTGTATGGTCTTTATCAACAAAGCAACCATGGACCCAAAAGTTATTCAAAGAAAGAAGCAACTTCTGGGTGGGCAAAACGAGTAAGGTTTATGCAAACTCAAAGGTAGAACAACAGAAGGGTAGTAGAATATAGAGAAGAAAAATCATATCAGCCATACAAACAATAAGCAACTGCACTTTTGATTGTATAATTAACAATTACAATAGACTGTTCTGGTTAAGAAACGATATTCTAAAAACAATAAGATTGTGGGAATTAGGAAAAGTAAGTGTAACTTTTAAAGAGGATGATGATACTGCTTTGAAAGTGTTAGAGGAATTACAGTTGAGAGATAGTAACAGATTGAGGGACAATGAAGTAGGGCATAATAAAAAATGTAAATGAAGATTATATTTATAAATATATGAGGTTTGTGAATGAGATAAAATGGAAATACTTGGAAAAATCTATAAATGAAAAAGGAGACTGTTATGCTATGTATTAAAAAGACTAAACAAGTATTAATAAATCTTACAAAGTGATACACTTTGTATTTGTGGGGACACAATAATATGGACTGGATACATGAAAGGAGACAGAAGAGGGGGCTGGAGGGATACTGACAATGTGGCACAAAGACCACTTTTTGTGTGTGAAAGAATGATTAGTAATAATACATTTATGGCTACGAAAAGAATAAACAAGGAGAAAAATGTGTCAATGTGAAAGAATGATTAATAATAATATATTTATAGCTATTAAAGGAATAAGCAAGGAAAAAAATGTTTGTGGACTATATTATGGGTCACTCTTTAATCATATTTTGGCAGTTTCTTCCAGTACCTTATCAAATATTTCGTGCACCTTATCAAATTTTCAAAAATTTAATTATGCCCTTGACAGTTTATATGAAGGTGAGGTCTATTGTGGTTGAAGATACGCCTCTGGTGGTGATAGTGGCAATAGGTGGTAACGGTTTTATTTTTTTTTAAGTTGTTGCAGATGACTTTGGTTGTAAGAAAAGGCAGTGTGAGTGAGTTTTAGATTTTATTTTCGTTTTCAGAATCAATATAAGATTTCAAAAATTGGGTTTCAAAAATAGTTCCGCAAAGAAATTCCAAAATTCATTTTTGGGAAGGTAAAAGATACATTGCAGAAACCTATTTCTGAAAATCAAGAAAAAAGGTTCTGAAATTTTTTTTGAAAAACATGTCTAGAAAAGTCTTTTTCGAAACGACTATGCTCCTTCACCTCACGCAGCCGACCAAAATCACAACTCCTTTATACGTTCAGAGGTGCACAAATGTCAGGACGAAAATGAGGTGCACGAAGCAACTGCCTCATATTTTCCGCACTTGGATCTGACTTTTGAGCCGTTGGATACTAGTATCGTTGGAAAAATAACTCTTTATGACAAGTGTATGAGAAATAATAAAAATTAAGAGATTTGATATTTAGTTTTTTTTTTCATAAATTTAGGGTGGTAGTTAATAAGTTTAGTAATCTGATTGTAAGATATCTTTTTTATTTATAATTAGTTTTAAACTGTTTTTTAGTTTAGATATATTTTTAAATTATGGTTTTAGATTGTGTTTTTTTTGAAGATGTATAAATATTTATTTATATCAATAAAGATTTATTCTTGTACTCAAATATATTTACAAAGTGGTATCAGTGCTCTTAGTTCTTAAGGGTCTCATAGTGTGAGAGATAAAAAAAATACAAGAGATAAGTGAGACTCGAGTGACGAGTATTAAGATATGGCCGGAAATTTAAATTTCATGGCAGCTCCACCAATCTTCTCAGGTGAAAACTTTGAAATATGGTCTGTCAAAATGAAGTCTTAGCTAGAAGCAAGTGGTTTATGGGATGTTGTGATGTCTGAAATTCAACCGCTACAAGAAGATCCAACTGTAGCTCAAATTAGAAATTACAATGATGAAGTAATGAGAAGATCGAAGGCCAAGACCTGTATTCACTGTGTTGTTTCTGATGTTGTTTTCACTAGAATTCTGGCCTGGGAAATCGCTAAAGAAGCATGGGATACTCTCCACGAGGCGTTTCAAGGAAATGAAAGAACTCGGTAGATGCAAATTCTCAATCTTAGAAGAGAATTTGAGATGCTGAGAATGAAAGAGACCGAGACTATCAAAGAATATTTTGATAGACTCTTGATCGTGGTAAACAAAATTCGTTTATTACGTGAAGATTTGCTTGATAGAAGAATTGTAGAAAAAGTGCTGATGAGCCTCCCTGAGAGGTTTGAAGCAAAGATTTCTTCACTTGAAGATTCTAGAGATCTCACGAAAATCTCATTAACCGAGTTGATGAACTCTTTGCAAACCCAAGAGCAGAGAAGAATGTTGAGACAAGAGCCGCCGAATATTGAAGGAGCTTTACTAGCAAAGTCACAACCGAGTTACAAAGCAAAGAAGAAAGGCTAGAAAAATGAGAAGAAAAGTGATGAGGATGACAATGACGAGAAGGAGAAGTACTCAGTATATCAATACTGTAAAAAAACTTCTCATCCACATTGGAGATGTTGGTGGAGACCCGATTTGGTGTGTAGATCCTGCAATCAAAAGGGTCATGTAGAGAAGGTATGCAAAAGAAAGCAACAAGAGGCGCAAATTGTTCAAGAGACTGATTACGAGAAGGAGGAGCATCTTTTTGTAACAACTTGCTTTGCTAGTGACATCACTAGTGAAACATGGTTGATTGATAGTGGATGCACTCATCACATGAATCATGATAAAGGCATGTTTGTAAAGCTGGACAAAACCCGTTTTTCGAAAGTCAGAATTGGGAATGGAGACTATATTGAGGTCAAAGGCATAGGTGATATTGTCATTGATTTTGACTCAGGTAAAAGAATAATCTCTGATGTTCTATATGTTCCTGAGATTGATTAAAATTTGTTAAGTGTGGACAACTTTTAGAGAAAGATTATGTTGTTGTGTTCAAAAATAAAACTTGTGAAGTCTTTGATTCAACTGACATTAAATTGATGTCAATAAAGATGAAGGGCAAAAGTTTCTCGACAAACATACAAACCGACTTAGCCTATTCCTCTGCGGTTAAAGTTGGGAATTAGGAGAAAATGGAAACAATTGAGAAAGCAAAGAAGAAGAAGAGTTGCGCGTTCAAAGGCAAGCAAGGATCTGTTGCTGTTAATGGCCCTGTTGGTAGATCAATGAGAATTGAAGAGAGACCCAGGGGCCAAGTTACCAAATTTATTAGCAGGGATGATATTAAGGAAAGACCATCATGTATTCCTGTAGTAATTTTAGAAGCTTAGGTCAAGGCAACCAATCAAGAAGAGAAACAAGGATGCCCGTCGTGAAGAAGCATATCAAAGTCTACGGGAAAAGATTCTGAAGATCAATAATCAATTAGTTGATATTTTAATTAAAGTTTCTCCAAAAGGTAGATTTGAAGAATTGAAAGACAAAATTAGAATTTACATCAAAAGAGACAAGGAGGAGTGTTGGAAAAATGTCTCTTATGATGTAATTTGGCAACAAAAATTAAGAAATTTGATATTTAATTTTTTTTTCATAAATTTAAGGTATTAGTTACCAAGTCTAATAAATTTAGATTCTGCTTTTCTTAAAAATGTATAAATATTAATTTATGTCAATAAAAATTTATCCTTGCACTCAAATATATCTACAATTATTCCATATTTCCGTTAAGACTATGCCATCTTTGTGCAAGGAACGCTAGGGGCTATGCAAGACCGCTCTTTTCCTTAATGGTGCTAACATTCTGTTCAGGCGAGCTTCAGTCACATCTCCGATTAACAGTCGTGTGCAATAACCCGTCTACTTCTAGTGTTTTCTGGCGTGCATTTTCAGGGTTTTTTTGGGGGTTTTTGCCTTGTTTCCTCCACTTCAGCTGCAATCCTTATGTCTGTCATATCATCCCTTACTTGATAATAAACTATCCCTGACTATCGTGTCCATCGAGGACCGAAGTTGAGTCAGATTTGGTATTAACCAACCTTAAAAATTGTCATGCTTTATTTATTTCTGTTGTTTCTTCTTGTAAAGCAACTCTATACAGTCTTCCATTTATCTTGATATCCTCTAAACTTTTCACCTTCAATCCATTCTCGGTGATGATAACATTGAAGTTTTTTTTTTTTTTCTAGTCTCCCTGGGTTTCTTACATCACAGAATCTTAAAAAATCATATCTCTTGCCTCTTTCTGTTCAGTCTTTTTGCTATAAACACCTCATAGACCTGTACCCAACGTTGGAGAAAAATGTTTTTTATGTCCTGTTCAACATAGTTACAGGGGAAGTGAGAAAGAAATAGGTGGTTACAACACTGATTTTTCTATTCTTCTTCTTGATTGATTCATGGTGATCAGAAGTGTTCATGCATGTGCAAAGGCATTCATAGCAAACAAACGACTCCATATTTCTGAGTATGATATTTTTTTATGAGAATTATGATCTTACGATAATGGATAATTGATGCCATGCCATGAAAGGTATAACCAATCTTTTGAGGCTTTCAGTGAAAGGTATATAACAACTTTTCCAATTGTACTATTAACAGTTCAATTCCGTGTTTTGGTGTCACCATCTCACGAATTTTGAGGGTCAATTATTGATAAGCACTGATGAAAGAAAGAAAAGAAATGATATAGGAATAAGGTTTTACAATAATGCTATTCTTATTCAAAATTATTACAAACTCTCATAATTTCAATCACATCACTTGTTTACTTCTTTTACTATCACTGCTTATGACTTACTTTGAACTTTACCTACCACACTTGGCCAAAACACAAAGAGGATTCTTCTTATGCCGTGTGAGTCCTGGCAACACTGTAGAATCATTGTCGTTTCCTTCAGTTCCTTCTACCAATTCCCAGTCAAAGGAAAAAAGAAGATTAGCAAGAACAACATCTAGTACGGCTAATGCCATATGCAAACCTGGGCACATCTTTCGACCAGCACCGAATGGAATGAAACAAAAATCTTGTCCACGAAGATCTACAGTGCTGTTTAAGAACCTCTCAGGTATAAACTCTTCTGCATCTTCCCAAGCCTCGGGGTCTCTGTGAATAGCCCAAGCATTCACATATATCATTGTCTTCGCTGGAATTTCATAACCATCTATCGTACATTTTTCTCTTGTTTCTCTTGGCACAAGCAGTGGTGCTGGTGGATACAATCTGAATGTTTCTTTTATTACTGCTTTTAAATAGGGACAGTTTTGAACATCATCTTCATCCAAGAAAGTTTTCTCACCACTTAAACTTCTTAGTTCTTCTTGAACCTTTTTCAGAATTCTTCGATTTTTTATTAGTTCAGTCATGGCCCCTACTGCTGTGGCTGTAGTGGTACTTGTTGCCCCTATAAGCATGTTCTGTAACAGCAAACCAGAAGTTAATAATTGAATGAAATTAAAATTAGCAAACAACAATTTAATTGAACTTTGTTGGGTACTATAATCGGATACCATTAGAGAGATTCAAAAGCTAATGATGAGATCTCAAAAGCACTCATATAAGGAAAGGAAAGGAATTGATACTACTTTCATCCAAAAATATTTGTGTTTTTTAAGTTTTTTTTTTTATATATTGTTCAATTTTCTAACTTTTATTGACATACTTGGATTCATACAAAATTCTACCCTTTGTTGTGTGGTGATGACAAAATTCTTATTCAACTTTAAGCATTCAACTGCTCCTAATATTTGTTCTTCACGTTTGAGTGAATTTCACCGAGCTTATAAAAAAATCAAACAAAGTGTGATGGAAGATTTCTGTGTAGGAATTAAATAGACTAAGTAAAGAGAAGGAATTAAAGGAATGGAAATTCAAACCATGATCACCGCTTTGATGTTATCATCAGTGAGATCTATGGAAAACGAATGGTGCTTCTTCAGTTCAAGTAAGACATCAACTATGTCCTCTTCCTCTGGAGTCTTCTTATAAGAACATTCCATGTGTTCATCAATGACTTCTTGGTAGAAACAATCCATCTCCTTGAAAGTTCGTTCAAGACGGGCATGAATTCCCCTGAGCGTATCAATCCAACCCATGAAAGGAATATAATCTGAAACAAAGAAGGAACTCATCATGGTTTCACACTCACTCAGCAACCTATCGAACCTGCTCCTTTCACTTCCTTCCTCTTCGTACCTTCTCCCCAAAGCAATTCTACAAATAATAGTGCTTGTAAGAGACACGAGCACTGCACTCAAATTGGTAACTTCTGAATTTGAGGCATGCATGGATATTTTTTCTATCATCTGCTTCACCTCAAAATGTCTCAATGAGGAAAAGCATGAGACACGTTTGGAGCTAAGGACATGGACAACACAAAGCTTTCTGATTTCTCTCCAATACTCGGTGTATGGGCAAAATGCTAAGTCTAACCCATTATAGGAGAGTTTCTGCTGGCCAAGTAATTTAGGTCGGGGACAACATTCACGGTCATGGTCTTTCATTACCGCTGTGGCTAGTTTAGGTGAGGAAACAACTATTGCTTGCCTTAAACCTAATTGAAGGGAAAATAAAGGACCATATTTCTTTGACAGTTCTCGGAGCTGCATATGAAGGGAAGAAGTATCTAGTTGATGAAGATTTCCTACGATGGGAAGACCTCTAGGACCAGGTGGAAGTGGTGAGTTTTTGAAAATTGTGTATTTGATGAAGAAGAACAAAAACACAGGAAAAGTTAGGCAAAGAACTAGAAGAAGTGATGAGAACATTATCACCTGAGAAAGAGAATGCTTCAAAGAAAGCTTTTACTTTTGACTGATAGAACTCTTCTAGGTTTAGCTTCCTTTTGTGCTATTTATAGGAGAGGAATGTTAAGCATACAAGTTTTGAAACATGATTACTGTAATTCTTATTTTATTTTTTTAAATTTAAATGTAAATTTTAGTTTTTGCAAATTGTCAACTTTTATGTATTTAATAATGTATTTTTATTTTTTGTTCTGAATAATTTATTTTATTTTTATGATAAATTACTATCAATGTCACTTTATTTTTCTGTTCAAAAGTATTATTTAAAACAATTAGGAAAAAGTATTATAAAAATATAAAAGTATTATAAAAATATTATGGTTTGTTTGAAAGTTGGCTTTAGATTGTCCTGTTAAGGTGTTCTTTTATCTCCTGAGTGTAATCTTTTTGACTTTCCTTCTTAACAAAATATATCAATTCTGGTTCTACTAACAAGAAGCAGCACAACACAAAAAGTAGTGTTCCAAACTCAGTATTTTGTCTAACCGTGTATAAGCATCTTTATAAGCTCATGCTTGTCCAGGTACAATTTCACTGAGTAATTATCATGACATATTGTAAATGTCTTATGCTAGAAGATTATATGAATAAAAAACTATATATTCTATATTTTGTCCTATAAATTAATGATAAATTATGAACGAAAAATGATAAATTATGAACGAAGAATGATAAATATGATAGTTTTGTAATTATATCATTCATACTTACAATATACTGCCAAGATGAAGCAGTATAGCCTGCTTTACAAATGACAGCACAGTCATCATATCGGAATGTCCTATTACATTTTCTGTAAACTGAAGAATAGGATATGAAGGATGACGATATAATATGCAGATACTAAACGGAATATTTTTTCTAACACGGGAATGGTTTTTTTGGGCTGATATGAAATGTATGTATTTTAAGTCTATCTTTTTTGTTGGAATTTTCTGGAACAGCAGGTAGTGTACGTATTAGCTGCTGAGTGAGACAGAGTTTGGCCATGTAAATAGATTATCAGATAGCCTACATGTTCCTGATATTTATTTATTTTCTTATTATTGATAAAAAAGTATTTACACAAAGACAAATTATTACTCTATAAAATATATGACAACATGAAGAGAATGCATTTATCACAGTAATATATTTGTAGTACACTAAAATATTTTTTTTAAAGTTTACTAAAAGTTACTTAAAAATAAAAGACTGCTATTATGGCTATATATAGGTATTACTTAAATTCTACTTTTTTTATTATCAGCTAACAAAATTCTCTTTATTAATAATATGAGTATTGAAAAATGAAATATAATAAAGATTTTATGATTAGAAAAAATGTTTTACATCTTAATATATTAGATTTATGTACATTTTTCTAAGAGAATAAAATGAATATTGTCATCAGTTATAACAATTGATGAATATATATATTTTGTTAATTGTGCAATAAAAGGTTTGAGAAGAGTTTTATGTATTTTTATTTGAAACAAAGGAGTTGTACATTCAAAATATATTTTTTTATGAGCAAAAAATTAATTGAATTTAAAATACACTGTATTCCATCAAATTTCTAAGAATATGTTACCATGTTGAATGAATAAGATTCACTACATTGAATTAAAATTTAAAGATAAAAAACCAAAAATTAAACTCAAGAATTTGGAGATACTATCTCTCTCAAATATATGTTTCTATTCATTGAATAAGTCTTAACTTTTACATAAGTCAAGATAAACATATCTATAATATGAACATAAGACTACTATACTTCTCCACTATGTTATCTAATTAGTTAAAAAAAAAGTCCATACAAAATTGTTAATTACTAAAACATAGAAATTAATATAAAAAAGTCTAATCAAAATACACAATTTGTATTTTAGCCTTAAGTGTGCTTTTTATCGTTTATGATGTTTTAATTTATGTAATCATCACTTGGTCTATTATAAAAAAAAGTTGAAAATTCAAATAAAACATTTATTAAAGAGTTGGGAGATTCTTGGTTTAAATATTTATCTTGTATCACATGTTTTAAAGGAATCTACTGTATAAAATACTTCCAAAGCCGGCTGTATAAGATATTTTCATAGCCGGTTGTATAAAATAGCAGAAGGGAGATAAAAGAAAATATAATAATTGAATAAATCTGCTGTATAAAATACTTCCAAAATCAGATGTGAGTGTCTTGAGTAAAGAAAGAACAGCCACATCCATATATGTCTGTTTGTGTGCATAAAGATGTCAAATTATGCATTGCCTCCGTGGTATGATTAGCTTAGCCAGGAACTGAGGCAAAGGAGGCACAGGATATTTACTGTTTTGCAGTTTGGTAACTTGGGATCCTTAAATTCTGTTACCATAATTTATATAGCCTCTAAATGATTACTCAAGCTTAAGGGAACGATATGTTTTTTTTTTTTTTTGCTATGGGAATAGATATCCAATTGTAAGGAGTTTTAAGGTTTTACAGAGTGACAGTAAATGACAATGGATGTTCAAAACATTTTTGTATACTAAGTTTTTATTTTGTGTAAATACGTGAGTAATTGCTTCCATTTTAATATATTTATTATTGATAAAAAAAATTTGTTTTAAAAGAGAATAACTAAATCATCACCTATATATATATTTAGCATTATACTTTTGAAATAGATACATGGTGATATTTATAGGTCAACACACTCAGTATGTGGATCATTTGAATATTTTATGAGTTTAATTGATAACTCAAGTAGATAATGATATGTTTTGTCTGTTGTTCTAACCATTTGTCTTTGTTTTTCACTTTCAAAATGATTAAAAATTAAGAAGAATCAAAGTAAATTTGGGACTAAATATTTAACGTATTCCTCTTCACGTTTTAATATGTAAGTTAGCACAATGGAACATTCAAATTTTATATTATTTAATTTTATATATATTATTAATAATGAATACTTTTGGGTTAGAGCCTTTTGTGAGAGGCTTTTCTATTGTTGAAATGATATGGTTTTAGTTTTTTTTTGACACTATGTGGGGATTTGTGCGGATTTAGATATGGTTGGAATATTCTTATTATTCTTATTTTATTATATATTTTGTATTACTGATAAAAACATTAATAATGAATATTTATATATTTTAAATATTATATTATATGTTAAAATTAATTAATATAATAAACTTTAATAATTTTAAAAGTATATAAAATATCTAATTCTTAAAAAGCTATTGAATAATAAATATGTAATTTAACTCATTTTTAGACAACATATATATGTATATAAGCATATATATATATA
>Ga0209489_109520_pt1 | contig 11987 bp, 6 predicted proteins | sample SiratrowhiteBW_FD_187527 | JGI IMG/M metagenome (GOLD analysis project Ga0209489, IMG submission 187527) | Root nodule microbial communities of legume samples collected from California, USA - Siratro white BW (SPAdes) (version 2) | ecosystem: Host-associated > Plants > Roots > Nodule | place: USA... | reverse complement strand
TATATATATATATATATATATATATATATATATATATATATGTAAAATGGTAGATGCCCTTTGTTTGTCTCTCCTAACAATTTCTACATAGATTAGTTGAGTCATTTCCATTTTCTTCGAAACGATTCATCAATATAAAAAAAATGTACTTAAACAAAAAAAAAAAAAAAAAAAATTACTAAAAAAAAAAAAAAAAAAAAAAAAACCTATTATTACATGCAATATTGCAATTGCAAGGGACGGAAAGGTGATGAGAATAAAAAGAAAAATTCCAGTGATATATTTTGTGATTTTTTTCAGATTCGTATAACTTCTTCCTTTTTGTGTCCATCTATTAACCTGTTTAATTGTATTGAAATAATATTACACTAACCCTTCTTATAGTACATTGTTTCTTATTGTTTGAAAAACATGATGTCACGTTTTTCTTTATAAGAAGTTGGTGTGTTAAAAATAATATACTATTGTGTAATTTGAAAGATACAATTTGAAAGTACCTCTATAATTTATTCAAATAAAAATATCACAAACGGCGCTTGAACAATAATACAAAATCGTATCTAATGGTCCAAATTAGACAGTATAACAAAGGACACTTCTTTCTGCACCTCCATGCTTTTATTCCTGCACCCCATATTTTCAAAAATATTAAAATATTATTTTAAAATTTATATTCTTGATGGTATAATTTGTGTCAACACTCAATTTCGTCCACGCAAATAAAATTATTTCAAAATATAAAATAATATAAAATAAAAATAAAAATATGTGTTATTATTTAAATAAAAAAATAGTTTTGGTTCTATTCTATTTTATGAATAAAGTTAAAATAAAATTAGTTAAAAAGGAAATAAAATTCATAGTAAGATCAGTCTATTAAAAATTTGTTAAAAGAAAAAAAAATAGTAATTAAAAATATATTGAATTTTTTCCATTAAGAGAAAACTAAAAAATGTGGTAATTAAAAGATAATAATTAAAAAATAATAATACTTAAAAAACGAAAATAACAAATAATAAATAATAAATATTAAATAATTGATGATTAAATAATAAAAACAAAATAAAAGTAAATATATATTCAAAAAAAGAATAAAAAAAAAGAAAGGAATACTGTTTTCAAACTGCTTACTTGATTTACTTGATTTACACGTTCAAGATAATAAATAAATAATAAAAAATAACAATAAAAAGAATGAGTAAATGCCAGTAGACTCCCATGTTCTCACTCCTTAACTCTACGTATTTGTTTTTAATAAAAAATAAATATTTGTAAATAATAATTTTGAAACACAATCCACGTTCTCCACTTAAATAAAAATAAAATTAATAATAAATAATGGATTTTTACCATTGGAAAATGTTTTAAGTCTCATTCCTGCGTAAATTCATTTAAATATTAATTTTAAAAAATTAAAAAAATAATAAATATGAATGAGTCAAAGAGCAGTAACCTCTCTGAACTGAACTACTGACTTTTTGGTGAAAAAAAAAAAGATAACGAGAGAGAATATGGAGAGGAGAGAAAAGAAGAACTGAGAAAGAAAAGACTAGGCACCAAGTATGTTTTTTTTTCCTTTTTGCTTGTACATTCATTCATGGTATAAAATAAAAAGCACCCACAATTATTCCTATTTCATTAACATGCATCTCCATAAATGTATAATTCCACAATGTTTCTGCATTATGTTTTTGCCCTGCATTTCCACTGTACATCCCACCATGAGCCTCCATCACCTTTCCATTCCATTCCAATAATCATCAACCAAACCACCTTTTATGCCATGTTAACCCACTTCCTAAATACACAAACCAAATATCACTCACGGAAAAAATGCAAGCTTCGAAACCCTTTAGTAAACCCTACAAGCACCACATCTCGACAAAAATGCCCCTCACAAATACCCAAGAACAAAACTACGTGTACCCTGATTGTCTATCCTGTATAGAGATACGTAAGAGCGAGGTCAAATCCTTGTCGGGCCCCCTATTAAAAAAAAATATATTTTTGTTTGTTGTTATTTGTATTCTATTTCTGTTTTTTTGGAAAAAATAAATATTTCTAAAAATCACACTCTTTTATTTTACTTGTTTAATTAAAGGTATCGCCTTAGGGTGGACGTTGTGGGGTGCTAGTACCTTCCCCACACATAACTGACTCCCGGATTCTAAATCCGGTTTTGCAAACTTGCCTTATCTGACTTTTTTTGGTTTTCCATAGTTTTTCCTTCAATAAATTATGGTGGCGACTCCATTATTTTTTCAAAAAAGAAATTAATTTTTGACGGCTGTCCCCGTCGCGACCCCGACTGCGACAATTTGAAATATAATTTTTTTATATTTCAAATTTCATAATATAAAATATATAGAAAAAATGTATTTTAAATTGTGTAATTGGTTGTATTTCGCTTTATAACAAACACTTATACTTGAGAACTATAGTTTCATTATTTTCTAATTTTGAACATACTGTAAAAAAAAAAAAAGCAATTTATATAAAGATTATTTTGAAATTAAATTTTTTAGTGATGTGTGTAAATTTAGTGTAACAACTCCTTGAGTAAATTTGGTGTTGATCATGATTAAGTTTTTCAAAGGAACAATTTTTCATTAAAGTGATAGATTTGGGAGAATTGGTTAGCAAATAAATATTTCTTCTTTTGAAAGTTTTTGCTTTATACAAATTAATATATTGGTCGGACGAAAAATACCAATTTTATTTTACTAAAATTATAACTATGTGGATTAGTAATAATTATTAAAATTATTCTTTCATTATTAATATTGATATAGTCAATAGTCATTATCAAAACATCTAACAAATTAATGAATATGGTATTAGATTTTGTTTTATGACTGATTCATTATGGGTTCAGTCATTTAATTTTAGTAGCACATTGACAAGTCTTTAACAGTTTGCAGGAATTTACAAATACTTATCAGAAGAATGTTCCCTACGAAAAATTCTCTCATAACTGAACAATCATGAATCTTAATTAGTACCAACATAGATACATATTCTTGATTAGATGCTAAAATATTTTGTAGGCATGTATGATTTAAATAATATTAAATTCTTTAATCTTCACATTTAAAAACAAATGTTTTGTTTCAAACCATATTTCTTTTTGAACTGAAGCAACACATCCTATTATTAATTGTACATTTATTAGAGACTGATTTTTCTATATTCTAATTTAATATTCTTCTACGGCACATTTTATCTTTCTTTACTTGTTTTTTTTTTTCTTAGTTACACAATTTTATATTTCAATTAAAAACAATTACTCAGATGAATAAAACTAGATTAAGATAGTTTAAGTAACATATCCCATTCAAAATTTATAGATAAAATCAAGAGAAACTTTATATGTCAAAAGTCGTTAAACAACTTTTTCAACATAAAGTAATTATCAATAAACTTAGTTAGTATTTGACACCTATAGTATGAGATGACAAAAAAAATATCATTTATAAAAAGGGTTAGGTCTACCAAATGAACCAAATTTTTAATTGATCAAAATAATATAATTTTCATTGAATATTGAAATAGGTAAATTTTAAAACTTTACGGAAGTGAATAAATCATATTTAGAAATACGATTTTAAAATAAAAAAAAATTATACTTAGGAACACAATTTCAAAATAAACAAATCGTGCTTTTAAACATGATATTTACTCGTCATTAAATTCCCAACACTGAAGATATGCTTTCAAACACACCTTCAACTAATTTCTTTTTAAACATTTTTTACGAAAAACATGATTAGATTCACGAGTTTAATTTTTATTAATTTCTTTTAAAGTTATGTCTTTTCTTTTTCAAGATGGTGGGTATGAAAACGATTTTAATCTAAAGGGTTTTTTTAATTGTTGTAAAATTTATTTGTGAAGAACATTTCAAATTTTGTTTTTTTAGCAATTGTTCTATGCTTTTTTTATAAATTGTTTTTTACTTAATGTTTGTTTTCTTTTAACTTAAATATTTTATTACTTTTTTAGAAAAAAATAAAATAAATATATTAATTTTACATTGGTATTTATATTTAATTGATAAGCACATATAATTTTTTATGTAAATGTAGTTTATTGATTAAATTAATGAAGTTAATTTAATATAATTTAGGAAATAAATATAATAAGTTAATCAAAAATTTGAATAAAAATCATTTTCCATAACAAGTCCTTCCTGTATTTGATGTTATCCTTAAATGTTAATAAAAAACCCAATTTGTTCGAATTGAGATAAATAATTTAAATTAAAAAGGTCAAAAGTAAAAGTTTTTCACTCTTTATATGAATATTTTTTTTATTATGACATTCGTTTTGATAATAAGGATATTTTTTAGTTTGTTTTTGAATTTGTTCATTCATTTCATTATGAATACGAGTAGTAATTTGTTTTTTTAATTATTTACATCGCATGTGAGAGATCAAAATGAAATTTAGTCCTGTATAGCATGACCAATAATACTCATTTTGAACCGAATTAAACTCTGCTTCATAAGTCTTAGTAATATTTTATAGCTTATAAACTAAGTCAACAAGTATGCGTAGTTATTAATGACAAGAGGATCAAGTGGCAATAAGGTGAGGAGGAGGTAGTCTAAGAGTTTGAAAACACACCATTAAATATTTAATTTAATTCTGTGTATGACATTGGTCTTCAACCATGTTGGGAAGTTGATATCTCTTTAACATCAAACTCACAATTTTCTCAATTATAGAACATGAAATATGACTAATTTTTATTCATTTTTTCCAAGTAAGGTAGTTATTTCTTCTTGATATTGTTGTTCTGCTCACAACATACACTTTGTTTTCATGCCTTTTTCAACAAATCAATATTTATTCTTTTAAAAGTTAACTTAACAAGGATAGCGATTGATAACGAACGAGTTTCCTTCAAAATAGAGTTGATGTTTTTAACTACATTAATTGTCATATGTTCGTTTATCTCTATCGTATGCTTGAATCCATTTCTCTATTGGTATGCGATTTATTTTTAATTCACCTTTAATGTTTCCATCTGTGTGGATCATCATCGTACATTTGCACAATCTTCATATCAACATGTTCCATACACATATAATATGTTTATATCGCAAGTACATATTTTTTTAAGCTACATTAAATATTTTTTGTGACTTTTACAATGACACTATCTTCAACATACAATCCAATGTCATTCATAAATTATTGTAAAGTTACAATGTCTTCCCATCATAAAACTCAAAAAGATGCCGAAAAAGATTAAAATAATAGAATTACGATGACCACGACAATGTATTAGTTGAATTAGTACAAGTTTAGTCATGACAATAAAGACCAACTTGTGATAGGAGCTCTCACAAATAAATACTTTACATTATTATTTGTGTAACTATTTAAAATTAATTATCATTTTATTAAATTTCTTTATTTTAGTTAGTAAACATTTTCATTTATTTCATACAATCTCATTAATTCTAATTTCACAAATTACATTAAATATGAATATTATAATTTAAAATTGAAATTAAGATATTATTTAAAATTTTCAAAAGAAATAATAAAATATTTAAGTTAAAAAGAAAACAATCATTAAATAAAAAAAACAATTTATAAAAAAACAACAAAACAATGGCTAAAAAATCAGTTTTTAAAACATGTTTCATAACATGATTTTACAAAAATTAAATACAAAACACTTTAGACTAAAATTGTTTCCATATAGATGAATTTGAAAAAACAATAAGAAAAACGAAGCAACGGATTCATGTTTATTGGTACGACTCGAAAAAAAAAGGTTAAAATCATATATCTAATTACGACTTTACTAAAAAGAGTTAAGGAAAAAAAATCACATGATTTTGGCGCAGATAATTTGTCTAAAATTTGAAACATTTTTTCATTTTAAAATTATCTTCCCAAACATAATTTTCTAATTTCTATATAAATTTTAAATTTTACCTATTTTAGTAAATTTTATAAAAAAATTACACCACTTTAGTAAATTAACCTTAATCAATCATTTATAACTCAAATTAAAAAGATCATTTTTATTAAAAAAAGACAATTATATTTAATGTTTGTAAATATAAAGAAAGCTATCTATGAAAAAAAACAACACAATTAGTTAGCAACTAAGATTCATGGTTAGAAATTTGATTTTGAATTACATGTACACATATAAAATCACCAAAAAAAGACAAAACCTACTTTCATAAAGTTACATAAATTAGTTGATTACTATTAGGTGGGGGACATTCTAAATAGAATAAATTGTGGGAAGAAAAAAAAAGAAGAAGAAGAAAACTATAAGTTCTCTATTAGCATTGGGGGTGGCCATGGCCAACCACAAACACCATGGACTAGCATGATTATTACTACCATGTCACAAGTAGTAAAGCAGAACAGCAAAAGTGAAGGTGTGCCATGTTAGACAAAACATGTTGGCATATGTGTGGGGCATGCCCTACAACCAAAGAACACACACAATTGAAGGTACTTTCTCACCAATGACTCTCTCACTCTTTTCTCATCAATCACACACACACACATTGTGGCTAATTAACATTTGTCCCTCTGAAAAAACAAAAGGAATAAAGCTAGAGCAAGCAGAGGAACCAAGCTGCACATGATGCAAGCAATTGCTAAAGTGCTGCTGCTCATCACTGAAAGAAACCCAAATAAAGATGTTACATCACATCTCTTTCCTTGCTCTCCATTCCCTTCATCTTGTTCCTTGCACCCATACAAACCTCATTCTGTTCAGGCTAGATAGTGACTTCAGCTACATGCCCTGCAAGGGTACTATACTATTTATACATACACTATTCATACATCTTATATATATATATATATGCTTGTTACACCAACATTTTGTTTCAGTACTTTGGTCCTTCTAATAACATGTACTGTCATATGTACATATATATATATATGACATTTTTTTAGCTTATTCAGTTAATAAGATGCATATGGCTGCAGCAGAATGCCACAGTGTGAACCTGAATTTCACAGACAAAAAAAATGGAAAACATTATTAACTAGATCTTTATGATGTTAATTAAAAATTTAGTACTCTGTTTTTAAGGAGAGAGAAAAAAAGTTGGAGATAAATATGAAGCAATTTTAACTGTTCCTTTTTCCTTATTAATCACAGCATCCTAAAGATACACTTCAATTGGTTGAAAAAATTATTACTAATGTCTCTTTCTTTTAATGCAGGGTATTTAAGAATTTATTTAAAAATGTGGTTAGTAAAATTAAATTATACTAATTAACTTTCTTAATTAGCTGGTTCATTTTGCTTGTATTTTAAGTTTGGAAGGATAATTAGATCGAGTGATGGACATAAAACTAACCAAAAAAAAAAAATATTATGTAGGATAATTTACACTAACTAGTTTAAAAGTCGTCTTTCTATATAATTAGTGCTGATTTATGATATTATTATTTTTACACTGGCATTATATACAAAGTTAAAGTCTTAAAAGTATTTTTTCTGGACTTGAATTGATTATAATGTATCATATTAACACTGAAAGTACATTATCATTGTGTTTTTTTTTATGCGATTAAGCATAATTACTGCACATTAAACATGTGATAAATCAAATGGTTATGGTGTTAATAAAAATTAATCAAGTTGATAATACATATCTAGTTTTTTTTTTTTTTCTCTAGAGTAACAATTTACTTTTCCACCCAAATCCAAAATCGAATTGGATAAGGCTAAAAACTCCATTTGAGTCACGCGGAACCCCACACATGCCGAAAAGAAAAAGTTTCGAAACCAAGTACATACATGTGCCATATAACATACTTTATACATATAAAATTTAACTACAATACATTTGATACGTGTCTAACCATGAATTATGTATAATAATAAAATTGTAATCTTTTATATTAATCACTTTAAAAGATACATATAGAGTGATTTTAGTTGGTAAATGGTGTAAACTATTCATGCAAACAGTGTATTAAGCTTGTAATATTTAAATCAAGTAATTTAAAAAGTTGATTAGTAATTTTTAATCAAAGTATCTATTTGCAATCACCCTTTTCTTGGTATTTCCCATAGTGAGATCATTTAAAGAAAATACAATAAAGAATGCATGTATGATCATGATTATTATTGTTGTAATTAAAGTGAAGGAAATCTAAAAATCCCAATTAAGAGTAATTAATTGGATGTTGTGTGAGAGAGGAGAAAGAGAAAATGAAGATAGAGGGGTGCTGCCATTTGATCAGTTTGATGCAGGGAATGTGCAGAACATGGTGTACATTTGATGCTGCCTCACTGTCCCCCCTTTGTCACATGCTTTCTCTTCCTCAAAGACCAAGCAAGTCTCTCTTTCTCTCTCCTCATGTGCTAGCCATGTGCTCTCTTTCTCTCTCTATCTTCCTCTAACCCAGCCTTGCTGGCCCATATCATCTTCACATGCACTCTTTAGGCCATGCCACACCTTCAACTCAACACAACTAGCCTCAACTCAACTCACTTCATCACCCTCTCTCCTCTAGTGAACTGCCCTAAAAGCCCTTTTATCTTTCTTGCCTTTTGCTAACTCAAATGCCCTTTTTATATTCATTTTTTTGGTGCTGCTATGAAAAAAATGGGATATTCATCCAAAAGGTAGAACTATTTTAGACTATAATTCTATTTGGAGGATTTTTATGATTAATTTTAGAAGAGAATGAATACAAAATACATTTTCATGGACTAGAGTTATTTTATGGATAGGCTAATTTTTAGAATCTTTCTCATATAATTTTTCTATAAATTAATTTTTATTTATGTTTTTTTTTCTAATTTTCTCTTCTATAAATGTTTAAAAAGAAATTTGGTCAAACAGACTTAATTATTCTATTACCATTTGTTTTATATGATAAAGTTTGTTGATTTTTAAAAAATAAATAGTTTAAAAATCATATCCATTGCTATTTTTCAATTGGGTGGTAATGTAAAAAACATTATTTGAGCAATTCATAATTCTAAAACTCTTATATTTTTTGCTTTCTTTATTCATTTTTTAGTTTGGTACCTTAACTTGAAATGTTAAGTGGTTCTATTTTTTCAGATTGGTTACCTTTTAGTGCTTACGAGTTATCACTGAAAAATTCTCATACATAATTTTGAAGAAAAATTTAGATACGGGTTTGTTTCTCCCAGCATACTTTCTATGTCTGATTAGGAGTTTCCAACATTATACTGATTTGGTTAATTGTATTCTTAATGCAAAAGATCGTGATAGTGACTAATCCAATCTAATAGAAACACTTTGAGAGATCAAAATTAAACATTTTTTAATGCGATTTTTTTGTAAGATTAATAAAGTTCTACTTTACCCTTATTTTTTTTCAGGAGTATGGTTTTCATTGACGAGAAGCTTCGTTTGTGTTGGTGCAATTTGTGAATGATCCCATATCATATTCTATTATTATGAATCCTTTTTCACCATTTGTTTAAGAGTTTGTCCACTTTCGATAGTGCCAAATTAGTAGTAGCATAAAAGGTACAATTCTTGAAATATTTTATTGTCTCAAGTAGTACTCTTGATTTGTAGATTTAGCACACCTTGATTCAACACCTATATATTGATGTTGTATATAACCTTTTCAAATCTAATCCCAATATTATACTTAGGATAGAGTTTATTGTGAGCATATAATTGTTCTACGTGTCATCATCTCATGTGAAAATATCACAATTCACGATGAGTGCACAAGTCTTTTCTTCCTCACATCTCTTATAATATTATGTCAAATAGATTCACATATACTTTACTTTCTATAATTCTTCATTCAAAACATGTGTAGCTTTTAATTAAAATAAAGAAGGTGAGTGTCATGGTGTGTCATTCTCTAAAAAATATCAAATTCATACTTTTGATCATGAAATTGTGTTTGACTAAGTTTGATGGAAACTATGTGTGTAATTATTTAGGTTTTGATCATTGAAGAATTTATACATATGTTTTTTAGTGTATACTATGCGATGAAGCTAAGCAAGTATCTTGAAATCCTTCTCATAAATTTTTTTGCAAAATGTAGTAGTTCTATCAAAGAACAAGTTAATTGACCCAAAAAACAGTAATTGACTATACTTTCTAGAAACATGGTCTATAGTATATTCTCTTAAAGAAGGAAAACAAGAACTTTGATTTCCAGTTTCAGATTTGAGAGCTTGCATGATGAAAACAATGGGGGGAAAATCACAAAAGCATTAGTAAAAGAAATTGAAAAAGGAAAGCACAAATCAAAAGCTACCACCACATGACAAGATACTTTGAGAGGTACAATGAATAGTTTGAAAACAAAAACATATGCCCACCAAAGTTTACCACTAAAATACAAAAAGTGATGTTCAATCCCAAGACACATTTTAATTTTTAAACATGAACAAATTGAGTATTTCAAATGTGTGTTATTTTGATCCCTTTATCAATTCTTAAATAATTTATAAACTCTACTAGATTTAATCCGAAGGTGTTGTGGATACATAAGTGATATTTGATTCATTTTTGCTAAATAAAAATAAACTAGGGAAATTTCTTTATAAATTAAGATTAATTTATACATGATATAATTTTTTTTATTTAAAGTAAAATGTAGTGTAATTGGGTTTGATGATATGATGAGAGGGTAAAATGGTAATTAAGAATAATGTGAAGTTGCCGGGACCTTCACATGTGCCGTTACAGAAGGGCAGGCTTTTCTGCCTCTCTGGCTCGCAAGTTGTGCCTTCTCTTCTTCCCGCTTTCTCTTTTTTCATCTGGGGTCACATGTGAAGTTACCAAAATACCCTTATTTCATGAAAATATCCCATTCTTTATGTCCCTTGGCCCCACCTTTTTTTTATGCTTACAATGCATGTTTCACCAAAGGAGTGAGGAGTTATTGCCATGGACCTTATATTTGGAAGCAAAATAAAATTCTCCAAATTAATTTCATGCTAACAATGCATGTTTCACCAAATTAGTGCTTCTATACCCACATATGTCTAAATTGTGTGACATTTTGATGCAATTTTCTTGAGAACAATAAAGAAAAATGATGTAACAACAAAAACTTGACACCTAATATTTTTGGATCCTATCCTTTATTGGCACATGATCAATTGACATATGATGTTTCTTTTTTAACCTATTCTCAACAAATTTGATTTCTATAATATTAAAGAAAACAAAAAAACCAGTGGCATTTCTGTAGTAACCAACACCATCAAGTGGCAATCTCTTTAAGCCTCAGTACTTAAACCCAGAACCCCCTCTTCTCTGATCACAAAACTGTAACAAAAAAAAACACACAACACAACTTACCTAACCCTTTTTCTTCTTCTGTGGCCATGACCACAACCACAAGGCACAGTTACAAACTCTCTCTCAAAAGAGCCACAAAGAGAACAAGAAGGAGAAGACACCCACATAGCCAAAATCTCATCACCACAATTCACCCTTTGAAACCCTCCAAGTGCCACAAAAAGTCCCAGAAACTGTCACAAAAGCTTGAGGCTTTGAAGAACCTCATTCCCAGCACCAACAACACTGAAGAAGAGGCTGTGAAACCCGACCAGCTGTTCAAGGAAACCGCAGAGTACATCGTCTTGCTGCGGACACGTGTGGTCGTGCTTCAGAAGCTCATTGAGTACTATGGCAACACCAGCACCCAGAATGATGAACATGCTTTGCTGCTATAGTAGCTTCACTTTCACTCTCTTTATTCTTTTGGGGGTCTCTTAAATGCTTTGTTTTTGTCCTTTCATCAATGGAAAAGAAAAAGAAAAGATCTTTGGTCTACTGGGTTTTTTTTTTCATGATTTTTATTTTCACTAGATTTGGGTAGGGACCATGGTAGAAGAGAAACTTGAATGGGGAAATGGAGAAGGAAAGGTTGGGAGTTTCAGAATTTGTAAAGGAAATCCAATGCATGTAATGTAACCATTTTTATTCTATTTTTTTTTTTTTTTTTTTTTTTTTTTTTTTTTTCGTTTTTTT
>Ga0209489_109519_pt1 | contig 11993 bp, 7 predicted proteins | sample SiratrowhiteBW_FD_187527 | JGI IMG/M metagenome (GOLD analysis project Ga0209489, IMG submission 187527) | Root nodule microbial communities of legume samples collected from California, USA - Siratro white BW (SPAdes) (version 2) | ecosystem: Host-associated > Plants > Roots > Nodule | place: USA... | reverse complement strand
ATATATATATATATATATATATATATATATATATATATATATATATATATATTTGATGCATGACTTTACATGCCGGTTGAGTAAAATTATTTCTTAAGAAAAAAAAAATAGTTACGTAATTATTATTTTTCATTATATTCAATAAAATATCAAGCATCTGCGATAAAAAAAAAAAAAGGTAAATAAAAATATTTGACAGCCCTTTCGGGTATTGGATGGAACAAAAACTTCCATCAAATAATTAATCTTGAATTTGGAAAAAAATGGTTTCACAAAGAGGTGGATCCTTCATTAAAATTAAGAGTTAATTCATTATTATATGACAACACCGTTATAACTAAAATTGTTTGTTGAGAACGACAATTATATAAAAACATATTTCTATGGTAAATTACACATATAAAAAAACATATATATATATATATATATATTAAATAAGTAATTACATTAATTAATAAATTATAAGACTATTAATTAGTAGGGAAAATTATCATGAAATGACAAATTGCATAATTATATATATTTGTAAGACTCTTTGTAAAAGTAGAAATTTATTTATTAGCTACTAAATTAGATTGTCTTCAAACGTATTTGGTGGCTACGGGTAATATATCATAATTAAGAAAAAGAATTGGTAAACAATATAATTCTTAAGTTAAGATTAAAAATAAAAAAAATTTACATCAAAACTCTAAATCAAAATTAAATAACTCATTTCCTAGGTATAGTAAAACAAAATTAGTGATTTATTTGAAGACGGTGCATTCGCAACCCAAAATATTTACTATATTTCCATAACTTCGTTCTTCAACTTTTGTATTTTAAACAAACACCATTACCACAATGTCTAATTTATTTTAAATTTTAAAATAGCATTATTAACCAACTAAATTCTTTTGCACATACATTTTGATATCATCTTCTTCATTCATCAAACATTAGTGTTTTTATATCTAAATTCTTCATTCATTCATCAACTAAATTCTAAAATTTGTTTCTCACGGTTGCTTATGCAAGGGATTTTTTATTGCTCAAAATATTTATTTAAACTTTTCAGGAATAAATAATCTAAGAGGAGTAATAAATATTTTTATAAAATATTTTAACTACCCACGCATTGAATAATTTAATAATTTAGTAATACAAAATATTAAATTGTTTAACATAAGTAATATTATAGTTATCTGTAAAACATTTGTCATAAAACGAGAATAATTTTTGTGAAAAAATAATTAAAAAATATATCATTGTTTTATGTTCTTATAATTTTATATTATTCTACCAAATGCATTCATAAGATTCAATTATTATTTTTTTGCTAAATTTATCGAAATAAAAAATGTTTGGCGGAGGAATATTGGTGGGTGCAAGGCTGCTTTTATTAAAAAATTGCACCATAATTCCTATTAGTTGTTTATTCATTTCCTTGACCAACAAAAAAAATTAATTAATTAATTTGAATAAATTACTTCAAATAATCTCTCATTTCTCTTTCTTTCTTTCATTTATTTTGGTACAAAAGATATTTAAAAGATAAAAAATATCTATGGCCACAAAGGAGCACCCAACACTGAACTTCTTTTCAAATAAATGATGGGGCCCTTCTGCTTACCCTGTTGCACCTTATATTATCCCACCATGTTTCAGAATTTCAGATTTAATCCATTTTCTTTCTATAACAATCTATGTATTTTGCTTGTTTAAGTTTATACCAAATGATTTTTAACAACCATTTCTTTACGTTACCATGAACTTTTCTTTTTACTGTTGTGCTTATAAAAATTTTAATTTTAAACTTTAATTAAGAGAAACCAATTTTAAACGTTAATTGAAAAATATTTTTACACGCACGAAAGTTTAGGATATGCAGCATTTGCTCAGAATAAGAAGATTTGAACACTTTGACATACCTCTGAGCAGAACAGATTGTCTAGTACTAACTTAGTTCATGCTTTTATATCAGTTTGTTAGTTGGTCACCTTGTGTTATATTGCTGGATAGGTGCCAATAATGAAGTAAGGATATTCTCAATGATAATTTTTCTGTTTTGTAATATGATTGGAGTAATCCTTAAATGTTTCTACTTATTTATTTAATTTTTTATTATTAAAAAAACATACGTAAATGATGTTTAGAAAAATTTAATCTCTGAGTATTGTTTCTAAACAATCTTAATTTTCTCTAATTTTATATTTCGTAAAAAAATGTTTAAATAAGTTTCTTTACTTGTTTTTATTAGATTACTCCTATATATAAATTATTAAAAAAATTATTGAACTTGTGTTACTTGTGAATTTTTAAAAATGACAAAATTATAATAATTACTTTTTATATAATATATTTTGAATCATTAGATTAACATAAAAAATTATTCGATACAAAATATTGGAAAGTGATATAAACGTTGTATTTTATCAACTTACTATTATAGAAGTTAAAGCATGTGGGTGTGAATAAAAAATCACTTGGAAGATCATCATCATCTTCTTGTATCATAACATTGTTGAGTGATCTTCTTAAACATATTGGCTTCCAGTGATATAGGTAATTGGAATATTGAAGGTAACAAGCATCTAATAGGCCTACTAATCTTTTTAGAATAAACTCCGATACCATATTAGAAGTAGACTTTAAGTCTAACTCACCCTTACAAAATCGACTTGTAAGGTGAGGTTTGTACTCACCTATAAACTATCAAAAGACCTTTTCTCTAGTCGATATGAGATCTCCAACAGATATGCATTGTTTTGTGTACTTTTTTAGAATGAGGTATCCTAACTCTACTTGTAGATTGAAATCATATAGATGAAGATTACCCTATAGTGAAAGTCGAAGGAAGTTTATATGACTGTACTACCGTGTAGAAAAAAAGATCGATTAAACTAGATGATATGAATTAACCCTGTCATAAGAGTTTGATGTGATTTATTTGAGGTTGAGAGCTATATCGATTTCATAGCTGGGAGTCATATAACGTGGGCAGACTTTTGAATCTTATTCAAAATATGAGTCTTCCGGAAATAAAATCATGTGTGTTTTAGTACATAAGTTCATGTATGTATGACATAAGTTAGGGTAGAAATATAATAATGATATAATGTGATGTATGAGATGAATTATGAAAATCTGATGTGTTCTAGATTGACCAAGATAGAAATTTAACTTATGATTATATATTTTTAAAACTTTCTAGCTTATCCTTTTTTTTTGTGATATTTGTTTTATTTTAAGATTAGGAGGATAACATGTTACACGCGAGGATCAGATATTCCATTTCTTTTCTTTCCGTAATAATCTATGTATCATAGAGTAAATCGATTTTTATTGTTTAAGCTAGTACCAAATGATTTTTAACGATTTTTTTCACGAGCAGAGATTAAGTTTTCTTTTTAGTGTTCTACTTATAAAATTTTTAATTTTTAATTTTAATTAAGAGAAACCAATTTTAAACTTTAATCGAAAATTACTTTTACACGCGCGAGTGTTGTTTAGCAAAATTAATTCTCGAGTTCCATATTATTTCCAAAAACCCTTAATTTTCTCGTATTTTATAATTTATAAGAAAATTTTAATTGAGTTTCTTTACTTGTTTTTATCACATCAGTTTTATATATAGTAATTATTAAATTATTAAAAACCATTGAACTTGTGTTGCTTCTATATATAGTAATTATTAAATTATTAAAAACCATTGAACTTGTGTTGCTTCTGAGTTTTTAGATATGAAAAATGATGTAATACTTTTTTATATAATACATTTTGAATCGTTAGATAAAAGAATAGTTAAATTTTTTTAGTAAGATCAATATGAAATTTATTCAATAGGTGATATAAAAAGTGTATTTTATGAGCTTGCCATTAATGTGAATAAAAAATTAAACCAGTAGAAAATCATAACATTGTTTAGTGATTTTGTTAAACATGTCATGCAGTGATATAGGTAATTGAAATATTGAAGGTATAAGAGATTTGAGTAGGAATATAATGGTTGAAGAGGTTATTTATTTGATAGAAAAAGCATTGCAATTATTGTTGTAATAGTATAATGTAACAATGCAAGTACTTCTTCACTATTATTTATCTCCCACTATTTCCTCGTCCTGGTTATGGCCGTGGGCAGCCTCTTCTACTGCAGATTCTTCTAGTTCCAGCTTCTTCTGCTGGATCAACAGTTTCACCAACTCCAGCTTCTTCTGCAGGATTCATGGCTACACTAATTCCTGCTTCTTTTATAGAATCAACGGTTTCACCAATTCCAGCTTCTTCTGCAGGATTCATGGCTACACCACCCTCATCTCCAACTACCACACTTATAAACAACAATACACTAATTAGTATCACTCTCATTTTCTCCCTCATTTGATTTTCCTAATCATAAACCAATTTAGGTTGGTGCTTAGCTACATAAATTTTACCATATATATAGAAACCAAAAACATCTTTATTATAAAAAAAAAAAAAAAATTATAACGACCTTTCATCTTTACATACATATCGTGGCTCATTAGCTTTTCAAGAGTTAAAGATATATCTGTCCCTCTAACAATAAAATAAAATTTAAGTACAGAAATAGTAGAATGTATTTAATCATTGCCAGTATATCAATTTTTGTATTTCTTTCTTAAATAATTTCATTATAAGTATAGCAATATATATACGTGTATTAATATATCTATATATTTTAAAGAGTTAAACCTTACCTTTGATGCTTGACTTTACATGCAGGTTGAGAAAATTATTTCTTAAGAAAAAATACATGATAAGAAGAAAATTAGTTACTTAATTATTATTTTTCATTATGTTCAATAGATTATCAAACATCTACGATATAAAAAAAAAATAATACGTAAATAAAAATATTTTAGAGCCCTTTCGGGTATTGGATGGAACAAAAACACCCATCAAATAATTAATGTTGAATTTGGAAAAGTTTGGTTTCACAAAGAGGTGGATCCTTCATTAAAATTAAGAGTTAATTCATTATTATATAACAACATCGTTTTTTTTTAACAGCACATAACAACACCGTTATAACTAAAATTGTTTGTTAAGAACCACAATTATATAAAAAGATATTTTTATGGTAAATTACATGTATAAAAACACACACATATATATTTAAAATAAGTAATTATATTTATTAATAAATTATAAGACTATATATGTTTTTAATAAACAGAATCAATTGACATTATCTTTAAGTTTTGGTTATTTGTATTGAATAAGAAACTATATAATTCCTGTAGTAAACATTAATTAGTAGGATAAAATTATGTTATTGTTGAAGAATAAATTGCCATGAAATGACAAATGGCATAATTATATTTTTATGACTCTTTGTAAAAATAGAAATTTGTTTATTAGTTACTAAATTAGATTCTCTTAAAACTTATTTGGTGGCTGCGAGTAATATATGATAATTAAGAAAATGAGTTTGTAAAAATATAACAGGAAAACAAGGCAAATTTTTACTGGCAAAACTTTTTTTTTTTTATTACATGATAGTAGTATATTCATCAATTTTTGTGGACAATTAAAATTCCTTGAAATTTTAATTAATCATTTTAATTAGTTATTTATTTTCAGTTACATCTTTCTATAGGTAGGCTCAAATTCGAGACAAGATTTAAGGTTTTGGAGTTCCTTTCACTCAAATAAATGAAATGATTGTATTCTCTAAAATGGTTTTTCATATGTTTTAAGTTTTAAATATTATATTTGAAAATAATATTCTTCATCAAATCCTATAATATTTGTTTATTTGACGATATTACTTCTATTTCCATCATGAATATCTGCTTATATAAAGGTTTTTGAAATTCTAAAACAAAGAAAGAAACTCGCAAAATTCTTTTGTCAATTAGAATATGAACAAAATATAAGTAGTGAGAGATCAAACGAAATAACTTAGTGACTTTGGTCATAGAAGATGAAAAGAGATGTCAACTTTTAAATCGTATATGATTTTCCTAAAAAATAAACTTTTGGAGAATAAAGAAGTCGTATCAAGATTAACTTGAGTAGGATATGTAGAAATCTAAACAGGTAGAGCAGTTCAAAAGGCCGAGGTAGGTTTGGAAAGAAATTAGTGTTTACTGTAGAATGTTTTCTTGGAGGCTGTTTGGCCTTCATGTGTGTTAGATTTTCTTTTGAAATCTTCTTTACAGCTGCTGAAGACGGTAAAAATGGAGACGCTGAAGAGCAAAACGCATAAGCTTCCTCAAAATTACGCTTGAATCTGTTAAAAGAAATGTACTCATTTTTGCTGTGTTTCATGTAGCAATTATTCATTGAGATAAAGAGGGTCCAATGAGCCTTTTTCATAATGTTTTTTTTTTTAATAGCTATGAATAAATAAATTAAAATGGAGCACTTTTAGGGTACTTTAAACCTACTACACCTGTAAAAATTATAAAAGAGAGGGAAAACAAAGCAATCTAGCACTAACACAAGCAACCATATGCCTCAATACAACATGGAAAGGAAATATAAACAACCAAAAAGCAGGCTAATAAAACTCCATAAGAATAGTTTCCTTTGATCTAGTTACACACTCAAGCAGAGACCTCTCGTGTGTGCTGAAGTAGTAGTCATTGTCTTTATAATTCACAAACCGATCCCTCTTTCGATAATCTCTGTCCACGATCACCAATCTGCAAAAAAGAAAAACAGTCTTGCAGTCCTACATTCCTACAAACCCTACACCCACCCAAACTATCCATCCTCCTAAAGCCCCCCCTTTTTCATTATATTCACACTAGAAATTTTAGACAAGATTCCGGATTCAAATACCAATCAGACACCGAAAAAACAACTTCTCGATTTTTAAATTTTGTCCAAGACCACCCTTTGATTTGAGCAAGGTAAAATATTTCTTTACAGTCCATAATTTCATTTTTGAACACTATCTTATTTTTGTGGCGTCAAATTTCTCACACTATTACCACTCACATGCCCTTCGAGACGACATTAGCCTTTCTATTGCACCCAACCTTGCAGGAGCGCTCCTAAAATGGTTAATCACAGAAGCATCTATAAGAGATAGAATACCAATCCATTTGTCATAGTTGTCCAGAAATAAATGTTGTACAGTATCCATATGCTACTTACAAAACGGGCACAAGATACAACTTAATACTACTTCTCTTTTAGTCAAATTTGTTCTAGTATGTAACTTATTTAACAGTACTCTCCATGTACATAACTGCATTGTAGGTTCTACTCTGAGCTTCCATAATTGCTTCAAACCTTCTATATTGACTACATTATCAACTTTGCACAATACTGAGTACCCTAACCGCACTGTATAGACCTACAGACTATCCTGACTCCATACCCAATTATCTGAGACACTAGAACCCTGCCACTTCCAACAAGAATTATTAATAAGTTCAAATAGCTGTTGTAATTTTCCTTTTTCCCATGTAAACATTTTCTCGTCTCCACAACAAGTTCTACTTACAGACTTCACCTTCCCACTTTTCCACTTCATTTAGTACATTTTCTTTGCATAACCAAATAGCATACAATCTAGGAAATCTTTCTTTTAAAAGTTTAACTCCCACCCACCTATCATCCTGAAACCTAACATTTTTCCCATCCTTGATATCCCATTTCATAGTATTATCAAACCTATTTTCAACATCACAAGCTTTACACAGGTCTTTCTATCAAATAGAATTCTTCCTAGCAATACTAGATTTATTTATATCCGGTCAAGAACTATACCTAAATTCTATTAGTTCCCTCAAAACCCTAACTTCCTCCGTTCTTAACCTCTGTAAACCTTTCTCTAACAAGCATTTTTTCTCCCCTCTTTCCCACCCTCATAAGAATTGGGTTTACAATTTTATGATATGCTTACACACACCACCAGGGGCTTTGAAAAACTAAAAATAAAATAAAAAACTAAAAATAAAATAAAGGTAGAACATTTAAAATTGACTTAATCAAGCACGCCTTCCTGCCTTAAAGAGAGGAGCTGGCCCTTCTAACTAGAAAGCCTAGATCTAATTTTGTCAACAAAGACTCCAAAAAGAAATAGATTTATGATTACCACCAATTGGCATTCTTAAATCCCTAAAAGGTACTCCCATTTACATACATTTAAGATAATTAGAGAAAATAGACACATCTTTCCGACAATATATTCACTCCTCTTTATGATTTTTCTTTAACTTAGAATTGAACTCTAGTTAAAAAAACCAGTTTTATTAAATTCATAAAATATACTTCTAAAAATATTTGGATGGAAAACTGAAAAGTATTATGAAACGATTCTATTTAAATGATAATGTTCTAAAGATTAGAGAATTTCTAGAGTAATAGTTAATGCATAAATTTACTCATGCTCGTTTTATATATTATTTTTTAAGAGTTAGATTCTAATTTTTTTTTGTCAATGTTGCTTATTATAAGGGATTTTTCTTAAGAAGACATGCTTGATTGGTCAAAATATTTATTTAAACTTTTCGGGAATAAATAATCTAAGAGGAGTAATAAATGTTTTTATAAAATATTTTAATTACTCCACCGCACTCAATAATTTAAAAATTTAGTAATATTAAATATTAAATTTTTTAATAAAAGTAATATCATATTTATCTGCAAAACATTTGTCATAAACAAAATAATTTTGTGAAACATAATTAAAAAATATATCATTGTTTTATGTTCTTTTAGTTTTATATTATTCTACCAAATCCATTTATAATTTTAACCCATTATAATTCACTTCTTTTTGATAAATTTATCGAAATAAAGGATGTTTGGAGGAGAAATATTGGTGGATGCAGGGCTGCTTTTATTAAAAAAAAAAGTTGCACCATAATTCCTATTAGTCGTAATACAATTTTTTGAACAACAAACAAATTAAATAATTAATTTGAATAAATTAAATAATTAATTTGAATAAATTACTCTTAATAATCTCTCATTTCTCTTTGTTTTCTTTGGTAGAAAAGGTATTAGAAGGATAAAAAGTATCTATATAATAATACCTTAAAAAATAGTTGGAATAAAAACAAATTTAGAATTTACCTTTAAAGATAAATAAGATGACACATAAATATTCAGAGGGTCTGTTGTGCTTTTTTTCTTTTCTGTTTTTGCTTTTCTTGTAATATGGTTGGAACATCCTTAATTGTTCTCATTAATTTTATTTATTGTCATTCAAAAAAATTATTTAAAAAAAGGTTTAAATAAATAAAAAAAGTATTTTTATAAACATCATCAATATGTCTTTTATCTAAATTTGCACATATTCCTCTTATTAGACTGACAATCGTAGGTCACTTCTAGATTTCTCGTATTGAGTAGAGTAAGAGTATTTGATCAAATTCTTAAACATACTAAGTTCATTTTCACTCATCTTTCTCAGAGTCAGTTTTAGGTCAATTCTCTTCTTAGTAAGGATATTCTTCTTATGTCCTTGTAGGCATTATAATGAGTCCCTATTGTCTTATTAGTGTAATATGGTCATTGATTAGAAGGACTTGGTGTATGTTAGATTGTCCGTGATTTTAGGTTTTTAGAACTTCTTTAAGTATCTCTACCCTATACAAGTAAGGGAAGTTAGTTTGAATGTTTTTTATTGTGATTATTGTATATCTTTATTATATATTTGTTTTATTTAGTAATATTCCATAAGATATGATTGATTATATTGGATAGGTATTAATTGTATTAGCACGGATTTGAACAGATCTTTAAGATAAAGTTTAGAAAAACATTACTCTATATATTTTAATCTTTTGAGAAATAAAGGTTGGAGTATTTTGTCATTTTTAATACATATTGTAATGATTTGTTTTATTAAATATGAATTAGATGAATTTGAATTAAATAGAATGAATGTTTATGTATGGTATGATGTACTATCAATATTTGTGAATGATGTAGTGTGTGATCGAGACATAGGATCTTCAAGCAGATACTTGTGTTTAGGTTGATTAGGACATGCATTGGTTGTGAGTTTGTCTAGAATGAGGTATCCGGACTCTATTGGTAAATTGGAGAATCATATAGATGAAGATTACAATGTGGTGAGAGTCAAAGAATACTGTGCTACGGTGTGAAAAATAAAATGATTGGACCAGATTATATAAATTAATCATGTCATATAAGTTTGATATGATTAAAGCACAAGTCATGTGTTTTATTACATAAGTCTATGTATGTATGACATGAGTTACGGTAAAAATATAATAATGATAAAATGTAATGTATGAGATAAATTGTGAAATTTTAATATATTGTAGATTGATTAGGATAAAAATTTAATTTGTAATTATATATTTTTAAAACTTTATAGTTTATCCTTATTTTTATGTGATGTTTGATTTATCTTTATATCTAAATTTGCAAAGATAATGTATTACACTTAAATAGAGAATTCGACATATAATAAGTATGACTCCTCAATAAACTGATAAAAAAGCTTTATTTTATTTTATCTTGTAATTATATAAAAATATTTATATTAAATTTTATGTAGATATATATATTTTAAAATATTATGTACAAATATTTCTATTTAAATTTATTATAAATGTTTTGTATAATATATTAATATTATATAAAAAATATGAAATATAATTATAAGCGCACAAAAGAATCGACACTCCACTTCTTTTCAAAGAAATGTTTTCCCCTGTTCCACCTTATATCATCTCACCACGTTTCAAAATTTAGATTTAATCCATTTTTTTCCATAATAATCCATGTATCATTGAGTAAATAGATTTTTATTGGTTAGATTTATACCAAATGAATTCTAACGACCATTTTTTTACGCACGATGTTTAGCAAAATTTAATTTTGAGTTCCGTATTGTATCTAAAAAGCCTTAATTTTCTCGTATTTTATAGTTTATAAAAAAATTAAATAAGTTTCTTTACTTGTTTTTATCACATTAGTTCACTTATAGTAATTATTAAAAAAAAATCATTGAACTTGTGTAGCTTGTGAGTTTTTACAAATGAAAAATGACAAATATTTTTTATATAATATATTTTGAATCATTAAATAAAAAGAATAGTCAATTCTTTTAGTAAGATCAATATAAAAATTTCTTCAATAGCTGATTGGAAAGTAATATAACAAGTTTATCTCATATTACAGAAGTTAAATCATGTGGTGTGAATAAAAAATTTGAAGAGATTAAGAGTTTATTTATTTCATATAAAATGACGGAGAAAGCATTGCAATTATTATTTATCTCCCTGTATTTGGCCGTTGTCGAAATGGCCACCATGGCCGTCCAAATGGCCATGGCCATACTGTGATTGGCCGTGGTGGAACTTTTGGCCATGTTGGAACTGTAATTGGCCGTGGTGGAAATTTTGGCCATGTTGGAACTGGCGGTGGCCTTGGTCGTGGCCGTGACTGATCTGCACCAACCACATGTTGTTAAGCTTATAAAATATAAACATTCCAAAAAATAATAAAAAACAAAAAACATGGGAAACATCATACATAATAGGAATACATTAATATAGCTAATGTAATAAAAAAAACATTAAGAAGTCACATTTCGTATTATGTTTTTGAAAATCAAATAATATTTATATATTTGACGATCCATGTTTTCGAAATCATTTAGATGTTTTTTGACTAGTGAGAGATGAAGTCAAATAACTTGGTGACTTTGGCAACAGCAGACAAAGAAAGTGGTTTAGAGATCAAATATCAATTTCAAATACCTTTTGTTTTCGTTTTGATGAAAGAATACTGGTGTAAAGTCATGGTAAAATTTTCTAGAGGCTAATTAATCTAAAATAAGCTTGTTAAGAAAATGCACAAACAAAAGTCATGGTAAAATTTTCTAGAGGCTAATCTAAAATGCACAAATAAAAGTGTGTTAATCATATTTCTTAAATCATATATAATTTTATTAAAAAATAGACTTTTAGAGAATAAAGAAGTGATACCAAGTGTTTGAGGTTGTCCATTAAACATAGGATTAGTGGTTTCACCAACTCCAGCTTCTTCTG
>Ga0209489_109518_pt1 | contig 11994 bp, 8 predicted proteins | sample SiratrowhiteBW_FD_187527 | JGI IMG/M metagenome (GOLD analysis project Ga0209489, IMG submission 187527) | Root nodule microbial communities of legume samples collected from California, USA - Siratro white BW (SPAdes) (version 2) | ecosystem: Host-associated > Plants > Roots > Nodule | place: USA... | reverse complement strand
AAAGGGAGAAGAGAATGTTTTGGTACATTGAAATGGGAGGAGGAGGAGTTCTTTTATAACTCACAACCTCCCCCCCTAAGAATAAACCCACTGATGTGGGACTTGAAGTTAGGCCAAAATCAACAGACTATAGTAGTAAAAACAAATGTATTTAATCCTTATTATATATGAAAACTCCTCAAACCAACTACGTAACAAAGTAACTCAATAAACATGGGAAAACCTACATAAAGAGAACAAAATTATATGAGAATTTTGATGTAATAAAACACATGTTTATATCATGAAAGGGTCGAAGATTACTCTATATTTTATTTCGAATTATGAGAAGAAAACAAAATAAATATATAAATTGTGGAGTGTTGAACACCATGGTAGACTTACATGTAGCATGCAATGATTAATGAAAGGGGCACCACTGCATAATGTTTCCTAGTTTGTCTATAGATGTGCAAATTTTGATGCAGTGATTGCGGTTTAAAATTTCGTTAACAGAAGTTATCATCATCACTTGCTTCTCATTTTTTTTCATATTTCTTTTGGAGTAGGAGTACTTATTTATGCATGTTTAAGACTAGCTAGCATTAACATTGTTCCCAAAAGAAAAACACTAACATTAAAATCATTAGTTCAATTTAGACCTAAATGTTGATTAAAGGTTATCATAGATGTTTTTTTATCATTTTATATGGATTATTGGGTCTCATACCATGATAGGATTGCATGATTTAGTTACGCACATGATATCGTCATTCTTGCATAATTTAGTTTTTTTTTTTTTTTTTTTTTATTTTTTTTTTTTTTTTTTTTTTCATTGGAACTAGAAAGTTTGGCATGGTATTTTTACTTGATGATGATTAGGAATGCTCATTTGTTTAAAATTCTAAGAGAAATCATCTAAAAGAATATGTCTGAAAGAAGAAAATTCGTATTTAAAATGTATATACAGAAGGAGAGTGAGAATAATTTTAAAAGTTTATACTTAAAGGAGAGAAATAAAAGAGAGATTTGAGTTATTTTTTAAACAATTTTGTCTTTTAATTTTCTTTTAATGGTTAATTAAAGATGAATTACTTAACAGAATGTTAAAGGAAGAGGAATACAATCAATTTTTCCTTGTTTTTGAGTGTTTAAAGACTTAAATGTGTTAGTGGTGAATAATTGGAGTTTAAGACATCATCTTTTTATTTATATTATTGCACAATATGATTGAGTTGTTAACCAGTGACCTAATATACTACTACTTGAAAATAAATGTATTGGGTTTTTGGTTTGATTTCTTTTTTTTTTTTTAAATGGATTGTAATTTTTCAATTTATCCAAATCCTTTGTTAATATTGTCATTTGCATACGTTTTAAATAAAATTAAATAAAAAGTAAATAAAAAAATTCAATTAAATATATAATTTTTAAATTAAGGTCATATTATTGAATTTCAATTTAAATTTATGTAAATAATTTTAAATATAAATAAATATAAATTATAATGCGTGTATCTATTTTAAGAAAATAATATTAATTTAACTTTGTTTTGTATAAAAAGAGTCTATCAATAAGCGCATAGATCAATATGATCTAATTAATTTTGAAAAATATTATTTAACACCATTGTTTAAAAACTACACTCACACTACAACTCTATGATCAAGTCATATTTATATCTAGATCACTTATTATAAATTTCTATTAAAAATCTAAATAGATTCTCTTGGTTGTAATTTTTATTTTAAAGTAATTTCTAACTCAAATAAGAGAACTATTCAAAGATCCAAAATAAATTATTCAAATATATCAAAATTTCAGTATAAACTTAGTTAAATTGAAAATCACTTTCTCAATTACTTCCACCAAGATCAATGACAAATTCTATAATAGTCTAAAAATTCTATAGCATTTTTCATTCAACTTTAATAGAAAAGAAATATGATTTTAGATTATAAAATAAAATTAATAAACAAAATAAAAAGAAAAGAAGAAAAACAGAAAAGTAGAAAAACATTTTTTTATCTTGAGCGAAAATTTTTCGCTTGAACAAGAATTAACCTCGTTTGAGCGAAAATTCCTTCGCTTGAGTGAGAATTGATCTCGCTTGAGCGAAAAAATCTTCGCTTGAGCAAAAATTGACTCGAGAGCACCTATTTCTTTTCAAAAAGATCGCTCAAGCAAGCTGTATCTCACTCAAGCAGGTTATATCTCACTTAAGCGAGATTTACAGAGTAAATTTTCCCTTGTTTTTTTTTTTTGCATAATTCGCTTGATCGAGATTCCCTTGCTTAAGCGAAAGTATCAAAAAGTAGTTTCTCACAAAACTAACTTTTATCTATATACAAGTATTAACATGCATTCAAGGTTCAAAGTACTATATAAAGTCTCCAAATACATTAAACCTATGTACAATTTCATACATGGCAAAAGAAAAACCAACTTAAGGTCATAAAGTCTCCAAATACATGAAACATATATACAAATGTATACATAGAAAAAGAAAGATAAAATTAAGGGTATATACTCCTTAAGGTGTTTCAAAATTTGTATCTGCATATGCTCGTGTACATAATACAGTCATCATGATTCACAATACAAGAAGATAAATAAGGATAAGCTAATGAAATAATATTTCCAACTTGTAAAAGTAAAAAGAAATAGAGTGAATATATTTAAGAATTTAAATATCAACCATCAAATCAAATACAAATAGGTCTATCATCCAATCACAATCTTTTATACTCAATTCCAAGCTTATTGACTTCACAACCGTACCTTGATTTCCTTTCAATCTCCATTACTCTGATTTCATTTCAATCAAAATGATTGCATATGAACTCATCATTCAGTCATAACAATAATCATATCATTTCAACCATTCTAAAGTATATAGGTGCATATGTAACCACGGTATCTTGATTTCCTTTCAATCGCCAGTACACTGGTTTCATTTCAACCAAAATGATTACATATGAGCCTATAACATATCATATAAATTCAATCATACTAAAGCATATAGATGCATATATAAACGTAATACCTTAATTTCCTTTCAACCCCCAGTACACTAGTTTCATTTCAACCAAAATGATTACATATGAGCCTATAACTCAGTCATTACACATATCAGATAAATTCAATCATATTAAATTATATAAATGCATATGTAACAATGGTACCTTGATTTCCTTTCAGCCCCCAATATCTTAATCTATAAATTAGTCATCAAACACATCATTTCAATTCCATCATGCACAACCACATCTATCCAACAATTCACAATTCACAATATTTAGAAACAACTCTGGTTCATCAAGCTATCAATATCACAATTCATACTAGATACATAATCATCCAATTTCATCATAAAACATTTTTGTAATAGAAATTGAAACTTACTATCAAATCTCATCCCAATCAAAGATTTTAACCTAAGTTACTATTAAAAGACTTAAAACTAGCTTCCCTTACCTGAAAAAGCTCAAACTTCAAAGCAAATCTTCCAAACCAGACAATAATATCAGCCCAACTCTAAGGATCTAAAACAAGTTATCAAAGTAACTCTACGGATCTATAATCTTAATTAAATTGTGAGGAACACTTTTTTCAAGTGTTTCCACCAAGATTAATGATAAAAAATTAAGAAAAATAGAGAAATAGAAACTTACTTTGATTGAGATTTTGATCGATTAGAAATGGTCACAAGCTCAATCAGATTTTGAAACATATAAAATATATAAAGTGAAATTGAGAGAAGAAAAAGGAAGATATGAGAGAAGGAAGAGAGATATAGAGAAGTGTGGAGAAGGAGAAAAAGTTGTTGTGTTTCTCCACCTCATATATAACTAATATAAAGTGTGATGAGATCCTAAAAGAGATGCGAAATTTAGAAGAATAAAATTAAAGGAAAAATAGAGAGAAATTTCTTAAAAAAGAGAAGAAAAATTAAAAAAAATATTATTTTACGTATTATATTAGACACAAAAATATTATATTATATATAAATTATTTTTTAATTATTTATATTCATCACGTAACTAATATTAATTTTCATAAAAATAACATAAAGCATTAAATATTTATTAATTTATTAATTTTGTGTTATCTCAATATATTGGTTGTGTTATTCTACCACTAATTGTGTTTTGTCAAGTCATTGATTATAAATCTATTAAAAAATTATATTAACTTTTTTTAGAAAAATAGATCAAGATAAAAATATTCAAAATAGTATAACAAAACAAAAAAAATAAAAAAAAGTCAGAAGTATATCTTTGTTAAAAATGAATAGTGTGAACTATGGATGTTTTGTGTGGAAGAGTGTTGCCACAACAGTACACCCATCACACAAATCACGTCACTTGGTCCTGTGACGCCGAAACTTCTTCCAATATTACTTCCAATAAATGTGGAGAGAGTGTGTTGAAATACGTTACAACGTTGGTTTCCAGCACGTGCCAAGGTTTGATTATTTTTGGAGTGCAATTTGCAGATCAAGTGATGAGATGTGGTTTTCAAATATTTTCTATAATATGTCAATTAATGATAATTTAATCTTAGTTGTATAATTAATAATTAGATTTAAATATAATTGACTTCTTTATTATTTTTACATATTGTTTAAATTCATTTTTAACATGATAGTTCTACCTTAGTATGTATTTAATTTCTACAAATCTATAATTGTAAATTTACTCTTCACATTTTAAAGATTTAACTATTATGATCCATCATTATTTAACTGTTAATTTTTTTAAGAATTATTAATTTCACATTTAAACGACTACTGGACATTAATGGGTGGTATTATAAATAATGTAACAATATAACACTTGTAGAGGTAAAGATAGTACAATTGTAAATACAAAAATTACATAATAGTGAAACTTTAGAAACCAAAGATTTGCAATTTTTTAACTTTTTAAATTTATTTATTTATAATTTTTTTTAAAATTATCGAATTTTTTAACTTAAAATAACGTTCATGAATTAATAAATAACGGCGAATTTTAAAAACGAAAGAAAAACACATTGAAGCAAAAGGGGGGAAACGAAGAAAATACTTTGACACTACATTTATTCTTGGGATGTGTTAATAGTAAATTTTGTTTGGAAAAAAATATATAAAAATGTCAAGACGAAGAAGATTTAGAAATATCCTACGTAAATCTCATGACTTTTAGCCACGGTGTATTAATACTTTATCAACGATTTTGCTCAAGTGATATATGGGAATATGATATATTGATGTAAGGTTTTTCTTTTTTAAATTTAGATGAGAATGTTAAAGACAAGTGAAGAATTGATATTTCATTATTTTAAAGTTATAAAGACTATATTTATACTGTAAAGTAATTTATTTTTTAATTTTATTTTTTTTTGTTAGAAAATCTTTGGTGTTTTTCTATGAAGTGATTTGATTTTTCAAAACACACTACTTAGAATTTAGAATAATTTAAGTTGGTCAAATATTAAGTCCATATATCTAGTTCTTTATTTTTTTTATATGGGTGATTAATCTTTTAAATCTACAATTTAAATTGAAAAGATAAATATATATTAATTTATACATACTTAAATTCATATTAGTTTTATAATATTCTCAATGTATAATAAATATAATTATTAAGTATAATTAGAAACTAAGATCAACATATATATAATCAGTTTTACATATGTGAGTAATTACATACATTTATGTTAATTTTCTATATTTTTAATATCTCATAAATTATAATTAAAAGATTGTGATCAGATGCATGAACACTTCATCGCATTTTAGTGAGCATTTTAGTGAACAGTGTAACAATAACATAAACTAAAGCATTATCTTTTATATATATATATATATATCAACATGTATATCACATATTATTGACATATATAATAAATAATATATAATAATATTATCATTATCATGGTCATATGTCGCTTGAGCAAGCTCTTATCGCTTATAGAGGCTTATTTCACACCACTAAGAAAGTCTTCATTGTTGGAGCGATGTCATACTCTTTAAGAAATATTTTTGCAAATAAAAGAATTAGTTTGGTCTCTTCTTTGCTCAAATATTCCCTTTTCTTCATTTGAATATTCATAGCTTGAGTGTTCACTTGACTTATATAATTGTTTCACTAATGCTTAAGCATTATGACGTGGATGCATGATTCTTGTTTGAGCAACTATACAATTGCTTAGGTAACATAACTTCTTAAAGGTAAAATTGTCTCGACCTCTCTTTTACTTAGGCTATAAATTTTCACTTAAGTTATCTTCCCTATCACTCGAGCGACCACAATTATATATTGTTTAAGTGTCACTTAAATTGCTTAGATAGTCCTCATTGCTTGAGTAATATCACACTTAGAAGCACCAGATTTTAATTTACAGAAAAACAACCACAATTTTAACAACCAAAGCACATTCAATTCATCCTAAAAACCATTTAAATTATTAAAAATTTCCAATTAATTTCTAACATCATTTAAACTTTACATTATTCCAAAACTCATAATCTTCATATCCATCATAATGCATCAACCACCACATTCTTCACACATTATTCTACCATTCTAATTGATTTATATGCTTCTATTAACTCTCCTTACCAAAGGTAGTATGCCTACAATCAAAATCATATTTTGTCACTTCCATAAATTTAACAAAGCTGAGAGTAAATTTCCCAAGTGTCAAACTTTATATTAACAACATATCCTTCTTTAAAAACCATCTAAAGTCAAGAAAAAAATATGTATACAAACCATCCAAAACCAAAAATAGAAGAATATAATCCGTAATAAGAATTGAACTTCTTACCTAATTCACACTTTAATAATACTTTAATCATTATTTTATTATTTTTTCATATAGAACATAATAGTAGAAGAACGAGTCCTAATTATTTTTTAAACTAATGAGAAGAGTTAAAAAAATAAAGTTTTGGAGAAATAGAATTATGAATGAAATAAAATAAATAAATGTATTTTCCATTATTTATCTATTTATCTTAAAATAAAATTTTGGCATTTCATTGTTGTAATTGAAAATAAGTATGGTGATTAATAATTTTAAATATTATATTTCATTGTTATAATAACTTCAAGTATAAATTTTACTGACACTTATAATTTTATAGACTAAATTATGATTAACTCTTCTTTTATAGCTTAATTTTCAATTATTATTAATATAAATTGTTCTAACCAGAAAAGAGCGTAAATTTCTCAAGGTGAAAAAAGTGATTTGTCTATTAAGCTAAGTTATGTCTTCGAGAATTAATTATTGAATTTGCTGAATACAATAAGGGGAGGTTCGCCTATAAAATATTCTTTGACGTATTAGTAAAAAGAAATTATAAGTATATAAGTATGAGAATTGAGTGAATAATCCCTATGAGATTGATCTATATTTGTAGGATTTTTTGGATCTAGGTTGAGGTATTCAAAAGAAAAATAAATAAGAGATAAAATTAATTATTGAATATTTTTCATTCAATCAATAATTATCATAAATATTCAAGTTATACAGTTGCATCTAATTTGATTGGATTTTATATAAATATGCATATATTTGTATATATTTGATACGAATAGGTACATAAGCCACCCAAACTCGAAATTTGTAAATGAAGTGCATGTGGACCGATTTGATAGATGAATGACTTTTAGTATTCTACAAGTGTTCATTGAATTGTGTTGATCCAATGATATTTTATTTGTTGTGAGTTAGATTACTTTGATATGATCGTTTATTTACTAGTAGAAAAAGGCCTTTAAAGTCGGTTATGGAAGCCCCTTAAACGTCAGTTCCCTCACCGACATTGAATTAGGCAACGTTGAAAGTATTCAAATATGACATCGGTTTTAAAACCGACGTCAAATATTCACCCACCATGTCGGTTTAGCACAGCACCGACGTCATAGACCAATTTGAGGAAAGTGGAAGTGAGCTGCAGAGAAACAACCACAACGTTGGTTAAGGCAAAAATCGACATTGTATAAGCTATACAACGTCTGTTTTGGGCCAAAACCGACGTGGTAAAGACCCTGAATTTTAATTTTGGCCTATTATACCACGTCAGTTATGGCCAAAACCGCGTTGTATATCCTATACAATGTCGATTTTTTCCTTAACCGACATTGTGGTTGTGTATTTTTTTTAAATAAAAGACGAATTATCTATAAACTATTACCCTACATAACAAATTGACAGTACACATAATTTCTCAGCTAGAACAGTTCAATTCATAGATGTGAATTCAAGTTCAATACTTATATGTTTACACTAATCTACATATATACACTTATATAAGTTGTGACATTGTACATATATACAAACTAATCTACAAAAGAAGTTTTATAGGTATCTACAAACTGCTTCTAACTTGGAGGAAATATCTCGCCCATTCTCTTTGAAGTTCTTCTATTGTTTGGCTATCTAATGGCTCTTGATATTGAAAAACCTGAAATAATTGTATAAACTTGAGTTAGACTTGAAAATCAATTGACTTGTGAACAAACTTAAGGCATGTTCTTACCTGTTCCCAAGAATCTATTATACTAGCACGTGCTATTGTTCTCATCCAGTGCATGATATAGTATCCATATTCCCACCCTCCTTGTTGTTTATTGCACTTTCATTAAAGTTCAATCATCAAATAATTGAATGCTAATTTTAATAAACTTACTTTAGAATTAAATTTAGAATTACATACCTTAGGATATATCCAATGGAGGTCTTGGAAGGAGGATGTGGATCTTCCTCCAAGATAATTACCCACAGTCAATGCACTAAAATCTAATATGTTTAATAAATTGCATATTATACAAAAAAGAATGATATATTATTTAAAGTTAATTAAATGATACCTTTGTACTATTTGTTTTATATCTGGAGTTGCCTTCTTATGCAGGGAAAACAAAAGCAAACAATTGTGTTGTCCATGAGACACACAAGCATCAATTGCCAATGAGACCTAAAAAAAGAAATTTATTAATCTCATATTCTCAACATTACTTAAGATGAAAATATAAAGATTTGAAACTTACGCGTGGATAATAAGGACAAAGTAAATTCTCTTTCTGGATTCGAAAATCCATCTTTGAATATAATTTTGAGTGTCAATCCTTCTATTGCCACTCCTTTGTATATGTTGTGGCTTAAGGAATCCATAAATATATGGATTCCCTGTGCTATAAACTAAATTATTTATGTACCTGCATTGTTAAAATCAATATTAGTAATAGTAATTGATGAAATAAGTCAAATTTTATAACATATAGAAAGATATACTTACATCATCCATAACTGAATACATGCAATGTTTAACATTTGGTTCCCCTGAATTATTTCCAAGATGTCTTGCATAGATATGTACAATGGGACACCAGCATTGTCCACCCCCAAGATGGATGTTTCCCATTCAATTTCAAGGGGATTATTAAAGTACTCATTGCAGATCTTAGTCAATTCCTAAAGTGGATTGACTTCTGACTCGTGTGGTGGAGACCTAGGACTACCAGCTGGTGATGGTGATTTCTATTTCCTCTCACGGTCCTGTAACACATAAACAAAAATGTATCAATTCAAATAGAAGTAAGTGTGAATTTAGATAAGTTTAAAAGAAATCATGACAATATACTTGAGACCTTCTAGAAATGGGTTGTAGGAGACATGTAGGCCACGCAATAAAGGTACCAAGTTCCTCTCCCACAAATCTAACCTCTGATGTGGGCACAGGCACCTCGACATCTGCCTATCTAACCTCTTCGACGACTACTTTAGAAAATTCATCTCCAAGTGGCACTGTATGGAGCGTCAAAGACGTGGCAAACACTCTCCCAATGGCCACCAATCGAGAAGGATCCTTGTGGTACTTTAACTCCTCGCAAACACCCACAGAAACTGATCTTTTCATATTTTGACAAAGTATGACATGCTGGTGGCAAATACGTTCGTTTACCATGAGGTTGGGGCTGTAACTCAAAGCAAACACCCATCTCAATCAGTTCCTTACGAGCATTTATTCCATCCTTTGTTTTTCCTTTAATATTTAGCAATGTCCTAATTATACTATCACAAACATTCTTTTCCACATGCATTACATCTATACAATGTCTAACATCTAACTTCGACCAATATAGAAGTTTAAAGAATATCGATTTCTTCTTCCATATGTTTCTCACACCACTATGCTTGACAGTTTTCCCATAATTGACTTTGATGTTGCTCACTCGATTATACACTTCGTCTCCAGTTAAGGGTGGAGGTCTAGTTCTGTCTTCCTGACAACCATTAAAAGCTTTCTTCAACATGCGATAAGGGCGTTATGTTTCAAAAACTTTCAATGGCCAATATAACATGTCTTCCTCCCATATTTTAGCTTATGGTAACTTGTGTTCTCTTCACATATGGAGCAAGCATGATGTCCTTTGACACTATAACCACTTAGATTTCCATATTCTAGAAAATCATTAATCGTGCAAAATAACATTGCTCGCAAATTGAAATTGGCCTTCTCATGTGCATCAAAAACCTCAACACCTTCATCCCATAACAATCTTAAGTCTTCTATAAAAGGACTTAGATAAACATCTATGTCATTTTCGGGTTGCCTTGGTCCTAATATCATCATAGACAACATCATGTATTTTCTCTTCATGCACAACCAGTACGAAAAATTGTAAATAAATAGCAAAACAGACCATGAACTATGTTTCTTACTTAAATTACTGTATGGATTCATTCCATCAGTTGCAAGACCAAGTCTGAGATTTCTTGGATGACTTCCAAATTCAGAATACAAAGAATCGATTTTCTTCCATTGTGGTGAATCGACAACATGTCGTAACAACCCATCACATCTTCTTCCATTTGCATGCCATGTCAAGCTCTTTGCATCGTTAACATTGGCATAAAAACGTTTTAATCGAGGTATGATTGGAAGATACCACAATACTTTTGCAGGAGGACCCTTTTTCATGTCATCTTCTTCCCTGTCATCATCCTTTACTTTATATCTTGATAGCCCGCATCTGGGACACTTATGCAATCCTTCAAATTCTTTTCTATACAGTATACAATCATTTGGAGAAGCATGTATTTTTTGGTACTCTATACCTATTGGACACAATATCTTCTTGGCCTCATAGTGACTGGTCGACAATATATTACCTTAAGAAAGTATTTCATGCAAAAATTCAAGCAATTCAGTAAAATTTCTACCAGTCCACCCATTTCTTGCCTTCATATTAAATAATCGTAATACTGCTAACAAATGTGAAAAACTTGAACAACCGGGATACAATTCTGTTCTTGAATTATCTTTCAATGAATCATACACATGGGCTTGGTGGAAACTCTCTTCTCTAATATCACGAATCATGTCTTCCATGCAATCTTTAGAATACATATTAGAATGTTCATACTGATCCACCTCAGATACATATGGTAAGTCTATAACTTCACCGTGCCAAGTCCACGTTGTATAGTTCTTCAAGAAACCATCACAAGGAACATGCTCTCATATCAAATCAATATCTACTATTTTTCATTCACACAATTCACACAAGGACAAAAATATCTTCCATTTATTCCTGTCCCATTCCGTTTAGCAAATTCTAAAAAATCTTCAACTCCTTTCTCATACACATCACTGATCCAACTTCTATTTATCCAACTTTGATCCATCACTACATTTAGTGAAATATTTTCATACAGATTACTTTATGACCAAACAAAATACAAAATTGTTGGGGATCGAACATCTCCGGACTCAACCCAAACGCGTTTTTTATATATCAAACTATTCACAAATACCATTTCAATACAGACAAGCATTCCAATCTTACAAGCATTACAATATTCAAGAATGCTCAAATAAAATATTGTTAGCACCAGTGGACTACTGCAGTGATTTGATGAATTCAACCAAGTGAAGATGCTCTAGATCATGTGAAGGATGGATGAAGATTTCTTGAAGTTTGAAGACTTGAGTCTAGGATCTAGAAATGT
>Ga0209489_109517_pt1 | contig 11995 bp, 4 predicted proteins | sample SiratrowhiteBW_FD_187527 | JGI IMG/M metagenome (GOLD analysis project Ga0209489, IMG submission 187527) | Root nodule microbial communities of legume samples collected from California, USA - Siratro white BW (SPAdes) (version 2) | ecosystem: Host-associated > Plants > Roots > Nodule | place: USA... | reverse complement strand
TTATATATTTAATAGAACTAATAGAAAAAGGAGTTTGAGAGGAAAACAAATTAAAAATAAAAAGAGTTGAGAAAAGAAGAAATTAAAAAGAATAAATTAGGAGAAAAGAGAATAAAAGAGGAGGAGTTTAGAAAAAAAAATAAAGAAGAGTTGAAAACAAAAAAGTAAAGAGAGGGAGTTGAGAAAAAAAAAGGAATAAAAGAGAAGGGCAAAATAGAAGTAAAAGAGAGGGAGTTGAGAAAGAAAGAAAGAAGTAATAGATAAAGAGATAAGAGAAAAAAGAAGAGTTAAAAACAAAAAAGTAAAGAGAGGGAGTTGAGAAAAAAAAAGGAATAAAAGAGAAGGGCAAAATAGAAGTAAAAGAGAGGGAGTTGAGAAAGAAAGAAAGAAGTAATAGATAAAGAGTTAAGAGAAAAAAATAAAAGAAAAGAAGTTGAGGGAAAAGAAAGTTAAAAAATATATATAAATGAAATAAAAAAATAAGAAAAAAGTGACGGAAAAAAAGGAAAAATAATAATAATAATAATAATTATATCTTTTATGTAAAATAATAATAATAATAATAATTATATCTTTTATGATCATTCCAATTTGTTGTTTTATCCATTTAAAAATGTGAGAAAAATCTTTTATAAAAATGTCTTAACAATGTATCATTTGATATTAACCAATTAATCATTTTCTTGAATTGATATTATTTATTTACCCTTTTTTATAAAGCTTTAATTATAAATTTTTTAGACTATAATTAATAATAAAATTTCTATTTTAATTAAGATTAATGTAATTAAATTTATTTAGGCATTGATTATTATTAGTATAGTAAGCAATCTAATAATCATACAATGTCTTGGATACTTGTTTCATTAGTTGGAAAGACATAGAAGAATAGAGCAGGTTAGGTTTTTATTGTAAAAATTAGTTCACTACTACGATATTTTGAATATTTTGAATTTTAAAAAGAATTGTTGGATAATTCTTTTATTCTGATAAATTAATTGAAACGTGCTCATATTCTCTGCATTAGTGTGGAGTTATTCTGTTCCAGATTGTGCAATACTTTTGAGAAAATTCCTCACGGCAAAACATCCATTATCTATACACCCCGCCCCGCTCCTTTTTTTTTCTCAAGCCATATTTTTGTAGCCATATTTTTGTGATGAATATGCACGACTTCGCTGTAAATATGATAAAACACAAGCATGACTATACTTAAAGATGAACTCGTGTTTTCTCGGTACAACTTCAATGCATTACCAATTTTAATCAACACAAAGTCGTCCATGTTAAACACGACTGTAGTTTTTTTTTATTATGTCAACGTTGTTCTTACCTAACCTAGGTGTTGAGCGCAACTTGCTTCACTTTATTGAAAGCAGGCAACTACCATACAGATATGAATTACATTCCCAAACATCAACTGCCAACAATAAAATTACATGCTTCAAAATGCCAAGAAACTTATCAATGAATATTTTTTTTTTTATATCCGGCAAAGAGTTAAGCAAAACAGAATAAAATAGCTGCACTAAGTTTACTATGTTCCCTAACAAAATGAACTGAAATAAAGTAACATAAAATTGAACAATTCAAAGGGTCCTCTTGATAAAAACTTATCTCAGTAGGGGTAATATGTGAGCGAGTTAAGCCTTCAATCCAACTTGACTGAAGAGAACAAGTAATGCACGAACCAGAATGAAGAGAGGAACCCAATTGTACCTGTAGAGAGCATGATTGCTAGAACCATGAAAAGTGAGTATCCCAAGTACAGAGTTGCAGACACAGGACCACTCAAACTCTTGAGATCGAATACAAGATAGTTAATGGAGTACAAAAAGATGTAGATGGCAACAGAACCGGAGGCAAAGAAAGATTTCCACCACCATTGCCAATCCTCCACACACAGGTGCATGTAAGTAAGAACTAAAGATACCTCAGCACAAACCAGCACAAGAAGGATCAGAACAACAAGGAGAAACCCGAAGACATAGTAAACTCGACCCATCCAAATGCTAGACATGATAAAAAAGAGCTCAATGAACAAGGTGCCAAATGGAAGGGTGCCAGCACCAAGAACTAACAGCCATGATGGGTACTTCTGCTGGGGAATTTCACGAGGAATTTGGTTGGTTCTAACTGGATACTCAATGTGGGGTGCCTTGACTCCAAAGTAGCCACCAACAAGGGTAAGGGGAACAGATATGCAGAACCAAAGCAAGATCAGTATTACAAAGAGTGAAAACGGAATGGCGCCAGTGCTCTGGCTTCCCCACAAAAGGAAGTTCAAGGTTGTGAGGATCAAAAAGGAAATTCCTGGGAAGAAACATGCAGCCTTCCATGCGATCGAAACCCAGCCCTTCTGATCGCCAAAGCCAATTGTCCTCCACATCCGAACTGAGACATAACCAGCAGCAATACCAAGTATCATGTAGAAAAACAGCATGCCGGTGATAAGTGCTCCGCGAGATGCTGGTGACATGAATCCTAGTGCAGCAAACAAGATTGTCACAATAGACATACCAAGAATCTGAACCCCATCTCCAACCATCACACACAACAAAGCAGGATTCGATGGAGCACGGAAAACATCTCCAACTACAAGCTTCCAACCAGATAACTCTTCATTCATCTGTGCTTGAGCCTCCTTGTCCAGCTCCTCATAACGGGTCAGATCTCTCCTAACAGTCCTCAGGAAGATCACAAGAACAATACCAGCAAGAAAAGTGATCACCATAAGCGAATTGAGGATAGAGAACCAATGCACTTTAGCTCCCTCCATCTTTAAGTAGGCATCCCATCTAGATGGCCACTTGATGTCACTCTCCTCAAAGGTGACCTCGTAAGTGAAAGTCAGAGGCTGACCCTCCTTGATAGGCATTGCCACAGTGGCCGGATCGCATCGGATAGACGACGTATACTTGTCATACATCTTCAAGTTCTTAGCCGAATCAGCATTATGCATGATACTGCAAGGAATCACCTCGAACCCAACAACCATGTATCCAGGCTTCTCAGAAGTTCCCTCCTTGCCAACTGGGATCATTTCTGCTCCTTCACCTGTCCCCATTACTCGAGCCACATTGGTCTCCTCATACTTGTGGACAAGAACATTGAACTTGAGATGGTTAAACACATAATAAGCATCCTCAATCTTAACACCAACAGGGTACCCCGTCCATCTCATAAAGTACCCTTCTTTCTGTGTGAACCTAATAGCAGGTAAATTATCAAGAATCAAATTAACCTGATACATCTCGTCAATCCTCTCCTTCAAGATCTTGAACTGATCCCCGGACAATGCCTCCACCCGGCACAAGTAAATCTCAGATTCATTTGTGAGCATCTTAAACCTGTAGGGAGAGTTCTCTATTCTGTCCCCCATCAGGAGTTCCCCAAGATTCTCAGCACTGTCCTTGATACCTCCCTCAGGCTTGCAAAAGGGCAAACTGTAATAGCTAAAGGGCATCTCTGTGTCGATGGAAGTAATGGAATTCACTTTCACCCACAGCTCATCCGTGACCCCATACTTGTGGGGATAACTACCCGGAAGGTAGAACCCATAATTGGGTTGAATTTGAAATGTCAAGCACAAGATCAAGATCACCCACAACCTAAATTGCGAAAAATATTCCATCTTTGCAAGATTCACAGGGGATTCGTGCCAGATCTGACAGACCCAGATACAGCAATGAGCGAGACAAAAAAAACGCAGATAAGATAAACAACACAATAGAAAAGATAATGGGAATTGTAAGGCTAGATACAAACAGTACTATAGCTACACAACAGAAAAGATAATGGAAATGTGGATTTGATCATTGAAGAAACAAAGATGAACAAAAACAAATATCAAAAATTAAAATTGTATATCACTGACCTCATGCACAGAAAATGTGGCGTGTGGATTGAAAGTCTGAGCGCATGAAAAAAACAAAGATTTTCTTCACGCGCTGCAGAGGAAAGGCGAGGAATCGGAATAGACAAAATGCAAAACCAAGCAATGTATAGACTGTGTGCCAGGTATTGCACGCTTAAATAACTATGGTTGGTTTTGTTTCACTTTCCTTAGAGTGCTGGTAACTGTGTTGAGGAAGAATTGGTAAATGACATTAATACCCCTACATTGAGTATCAACAATGGACAAAATCCGAAATCCCGTTGTCATCACTTACCACCGTTCCGAATAATCCAGTACCCACCGACACCGACACTTCCTATATTTACCATTATTTACTTTTTTTATCAATATTTCCACTTCAGTAACTTTTTTTTGTCTTGATCGAAATTACTAATATTTAACTCAGAAGAAGAACGAAGACCCGCATCACACCTTTTAACTATTCTTTTTATGAGATAAAATTTATGAAATTGCAAAATCAAACATATTAATCTTCTGAGAGGAAAAAGTTTTGGTAACTTTTATTTTCGGATAAAAAGGAATATTGTTAAGTTTGGTATACAAAGGAATAATGTTAAAATGTTAGAATTATAATGTGAACCTTTTTTTCACTAAATGTTAAAATTAGAACGTGAAGTTATCTTTTTTCTGGAGCAATTAATTCTACTATGTGATATTGTGATTGTCAATAATTTTTATCTGAAAATTGAACATGAATTTTCCATCTCACAAACAGGTGAAAGTTCTTTAAAAGAATATTAAATTATTCAATCTCTTGTTTATAAGGTATTTAATTTTTGTATTTTAAAATTTTGAATTTTAATGTTCCTAATTCTTTTAATCAATTTCCAGTTAATTTAAATAAAATAAAAATAATTTTTTGTCAAAGAAAAGGACATCACATGATTATTTTGTTTTAATGTGTAAAGGACATAAAAACTTGAACACCACCCCAGAAACACCCTCACCAGCAGAATGTATGCCATAAAATATCATAAAATCCTCCAAGGATGTCATTGTGGTTTATAAATATAACAAGAGGTATCATTTATTGAAAATATAAAGAAAATAAATATTTATCTAAAATTTAAAAAAATTACAATTGCAATTTTATTAAAATATAAAGATAAGTGCTTTTATTTAATGTAAGTGCAATTTTACATTCTAAACTTTGAAATCACTTAAAGGGTTGGTAATGAAGCTATAACTTTAGCATGCAGGCAGATACCACTAGTTCTCAGTGGGAGAATACCAGAACATGCAAACAGTGATATTATGGTACATTGCTCCTGCACCTATAAAAGGAGAGTCAATACCTTGGATCTAACTCATTTGTTTGACCAAGTCATTATATATATATATATATATTTATATATATATTTATATATATATATATATATATATATATATATATATATATATATATATATATATATATATATATATATATATATAATATTATATTTTAAAATAAATAAATATAGTTGTATAATAATAATATTTTTTCTAAAATTATTAGGATATTGTAATTTAAAAAAAAATATGACATATACTATCTATACACTAGTAATTAAAAGCATGTCCTACACAGTGGCATATGTATTTTGATTTATAAAATGAATATTATATTTTAAACTAAATATAATTTATAACAATATGTTTTTAAAGTAAATATTTTTTTAACATAAGTTTTAAAACTAATTAGTTCCTATCTAATGTAGTTTTGGATCACCAAACATAAAAAAAAAAAAAAAAAAAAAAAAACACAAAATGATTTTTTTTTTTGTTGAAATTTTTCTTGCAAATTTGATTCCAACTTGTAGTGGTAATAAAAAGCTTTATTTTCCTTTCTTTTTTACATCCTCTAGTTGGATTGATACCTTCTCCATCTTCATCTTCATTTTGTATAACAATCTCATTTAACTTGAAAAAAAGATAGATTGACTATGATTGAAGTTATTTTTCTTAAAAAATAATATCTGTAGCATTTTTTAACTTGTCAATTTACTTCATAACAATTATGAGAATTTATATTTTTTGAACTGCTAGTAGAAAGCTTTTGAAAAAAAAAATTGTGAGGGTTCTTAAAAATATTTATTAGAATAATAATAGTAAAAATATTCTTGTAGTTGGACTCACATTTTTACATATTGTTACTTATGATTATCATTTATGATAAAATTGGAATCATTACTAAATTTTATTTTAGTTTTAAATTATGTTATTTATTATTTTAAAAATACATTTTACATCAATTATTTATGAGTATGTATATCGATTTTTCAAATTTGATATAAATATTACTACGTTCAACAAAATAAAATAAAATAAAAATTTATTAAAAGTATATAATAGTAATTCTTTAAGACATTGTAATGGAGAAAAATATATAAAGAATATATTACATTGATTGTAAAAAAAATCAATGTAATATATCTTTCCTCAAGTTTTCTGTTTCATTTTTAAAATACATATTATATGGATGATTTTAGTCAAAATCATATAATATATAATGATCCCAATAGGTGATTACAAATAATTTCAAGAAGTTATACTATATTGTGAAAAATTAAAATGTGTATTGGTTAAGAATAATAAATACTAAAAATCTATTAAATATCAATGTTTATGTAAGGATATCAACATCAAAATTGTTATAGAACAAATTATAAGCAAACTACCAATAGTTATTAATGAAAGCCAATTAACTAGATCAAAACACTTTGTCTAAATATCACATTCTAAAGACAATCAATACTTATTTATAATACGTAAAAAGATATTTTATCCATTTGTGACTAATTTATCAAATTCTATTTGTACCAAATGATTTATTATCTATAAAATGTTATAATATGGAACAAATATTAGTTTTTTCTATAATAACATATATCAAACCAAAAAATAAGTGTTTTTATAATACTTAAAGTACTTTATTACATGTTACCAAAAATAAACAATATGCTAACTATAATCCACATCCAATGCATGATATAATGTTCACACTCAAAGCTTCTTTATTGCTTATTGTCCTAATATATGAAATTTAGCTAAGTTAATTAATGAAAAACTAATAAAAATTACTATAACAGTTTCAATGCAAAATTAAATACCTTAGGATAATTTCAATATAGATGATGTAAATATGAAAGGGAGTTACCATTGCATATATTAATATCAATAAAAAGGTTATTAGTATTTTACAATATATTACATGTGAAGATCAATAGTTTTAATGTAAAACTAAATACCTTAAAATAAATTCAATATAGGAAAATGAAGTGAAGTTACCATCTAACACATTACTTACATTAATAACATTAAAAAGAAAACTGCTAGTAATTTGCAATATATTATATACATTACTTACATTAATAACATTAAAAAGAAAAGTCACTAGTAATTTGCAATATATTATATGTGAGAAACATGAATATGTAAGGTCAAACAATAGGTAGATGAATATACAGTGATATATCAAATATTTTCACAAACTTAGCTTTAACTTTTCCTCTTTTTTTAGTTAACAATTATAACATGAAACATAAAAAGTTATGGAAAGAAAAGTTACTCAGTATTTTTATACTGATTTGTCTGATCAAATAAACTACTTCTAGTCTTTTACCAACCAGTCAAATTTCACCATGCAGACTAACACTGCAAAGTATAATTAAGTATTCTTTTGACTCCTAACCACTTATGTCAGACTTAGTTTAAGTATTCTTTTAACAAGTCACTTCTGGCCCAACCATGTATTCTTTTAACAAGTCATGGCTCAACCAAAACAAGTCACTCCTATTCTTTTAACTCCCACCCACTCTTGGCTCGTCTCATACACGTATTTTTTTCACAAGCCACTTTTGGCTCAATAAAGTATTATTTTGACAAGTCACTCCTAACTCAAGAAAAATATAATATCTTTGTGATCAAACGATCACAATTTGCACTCACTAAAGATGATAATGTCTTTCAACATATACAAGATTAAAGATCTCTCTACAATAATGTTCTCACAAAGCTTTTTAGAGAAAGAAGAACTTTCAATAGAGTTTTAGCCCTTGTAAGTAACCGGTATGGTCTTTATATTAATTTTTAAGGGGTGTCCTTAAATAGTCTCACGAAGAAGTAACCATTACAATCCAATTTTTGGTTGTTTGAGTATCTTTGAACTCAAATGAATGTCTTTTTCTTCTTTATGTTATTGTGTGTGGAGCTTAGATGTTGAGAAACATTGAATGCGCTCCATGCAACATTAATTACTCTTTTTTTTAGGCAACTTCTCTGGTAGCTAGCAATACTTGTCTCCCTAAGTTGCATAACTTTTTACTTCAAAGAACTATAAAAGTGCACTGTACGGGATATATAATTGGGTTAGAGTTGACATGTGCTTGTGTCAGATCAAGTTGGCAGACATTTCAGCTTTAGCTTGAATCCTAAGATATATTTGAATAAAGCTTGAACTTGGTGTAAATCCCTTAATGAAAGATGGTTAAGACATTTTCTGCATCACAAACTTAAACTTTAATAATATTTTTTGAGTTCATGTCAACTTAAAGTTTTCGATTATAGTTATCGTATGATCAATCAATATTTACTTATTAGACGTAGTGGAACTATGCATGGTGCTCTATCGTTTGTGAAACGAAGGACATGCGCTCATGATGTGATCTATCATACACAACTTCTTTATATTTTAATCTTTGAGCTTTGTTGTATTTAAGCACTCAATCAAAACAACAAGGTGTTGGAATTTTGCTCTAACGTTACATGATCTAAAAAAACTATATTATTTCATAATAAAACATACTTTTGTATTAGAGTTTTCAAGTCTGGGCTTGACTTTTTATATAATGAACAAAATTGCACAACAATGTTGTATGTGAGAAAAAATAATCATCAATTTTTAATAAGACTTAAGATAAAGAATTTGATTAATGATGTAGAATTAATTATGAAAGAGCTAAATTGAATGAATTATATTTACTCATTAAATGAACATGTAAATGTTTCTTTAGGATTGGTGAATCCACCTGTGAATGTTAGTCTAACATTCTATTCTTGTATTTCTAAATTTTTTTTATAAGCTCACAAAAAACATAAATATTATATTTCTCATGTTGACAATTAATTGATTTAAATACCTATATTATTAATATAAATATTTGACCATGGTTGATTTTATGAAATATAAGTTGAATAAATAATATGAACTTAAAATGTGTTCATATTATCTAAAGTTAAATGATTGCAAAACATCATGTAAACAATTTGAAAAACAACCTACATTTTTTTTATAATAATAAATTTATTATTACTATTTGTCTATGTAAAAAATGTTATATCCCAAACAATATACAAGAAACAAATTGTATGAAATCCTAAACAATTAAATTGGATTAACATTTTGTTGTAACATAGGTTAAGTTTGAAGACTAAAATCATATGCAACTAAGACCTTTTGTATCCTTCAAAACTTATAATAAAAATTGTGTATGAATCTAAATAATGTTCAATCTGTATAATACTTAATTATTTTATATTCTTATTCTAACTGAGAAATTTCTTCCATAAATAATTTATATCAATAAGATATTAATGTTTATTTCCTCTTGGTGGTGACAGTCATGGGCTGTAGTGGTCACAGGTTGCGCTTTCGCTAGTGTGGCTCACGGGTGGTGGTGCATGGCTCGGGGCTCTGTATGACAGTTTTGCTTGAGGGTAATGTGTGACGACATATAATAATGTTATTTCACATGATAAAATAATATTTCCACACTAGCTATAAAAAACAAACTTACTTAAAAATGCGTACTATAAATACTGTTAATGAAAACTATGAGTACTGGTCTGGTCTATACACATGACAAGAAATTCTCAACTATTTCAATATAATCACTAATAGATAAAGATCATAAATGAAATTTAATTCTAATCTTATAAGTGAATTATGTAAAAACTTGACTGAAACGGAAATTTATTTATTAAAATAATTTTAGAGTTTATTGTAGTTAAATTTATTGGGATTATTATATCAGTATTATTAGACGCTTATCATAAAAGAGATTAGTAAAACCGTTTAAAAAAAAATTATTTACAAAGTTAGAATTTTGATTTGAGAAGGTATAAAATCTTATAACATGGAATACCAAAATAATTACCTATAATTAATTAAACATATTATTTATATTTTTTGAAATCGATTTTGTCTCGAAAAAATAAATTGATAATTTAAATAAAGATTAATATTTATTATGTTAAATTAAGATATTTACTATTATAAGAACTATGATACATTCATACTATATATTTATATATTTTAGTTCAATAAATGCGGTGTGCTGATTCTAAATTGTCGTGCTGATTCTAAATTGTCATCAGATTATATATCTCCATCAAATTTGAAAGAGGTGTTCACCTAACGTAATCTATTGTTTTATTTTCCTTTTTATTCTTCTTATTATTGTTATTATAATACATGTAGAGAAAGAGGATTACTTTATATTTTTTCAATACGTATCTTTTAAGTCTATAATTAAAAAGGATGTCTCATTAGTTAAGGACCTACGAAACCTAAACCACATAAACACTTCTAAAGCAAAGGAAAACATATAAAATGTCTCATACACACCTGTATGTTGAGGTGAGCAATTTTACAAACGATTTAACGTTCATAAATTTGGAAATTTTGGCTGATGAATCTGATATAGTCCAAATTGAAGCAATGAAGGATTAAAGGTGGATCCATCCACTTACATGCAACTCAGTTTTAGTTCAATAACTTAAGTTGAGGATCTAACAAGGTTTTCATATGATGCAAAATGTAGATGGTGTTGCTGCAGTTTATTAATCCCTTCAATGTAAACAGATGATCTTTCTGTTTCTTGACCAACTATGTTGGAACTACATGATGTCAACTGGTTTGGTTGCTACCGTGACATTCTAACTCATCCTTTTAACTTGTTTTTTTTTTTTTTTTTTTTTTTGTTTTTTTTTTTTTTTTTTTTTTTTTTTTTGTTGTATTATTTTGGGTTGATTTCACATGCAGATTTTGTACAAACTATACAGGACTTTTTGATAGCTATTAAACTAGGACGACAAATTGCTCCCTGAACTCCCTCATCTGCTTCCAGCATCCACCCATCATATATCTAAAATACCAAAATTGGGCTTGTAAAATTGGTTTCTGAAAAATGTTTTCCGGAATGAATATTTGGAGTGTAAAAATATTTTCTGAAAAATATTTTCTAAAATGAATTTTGAGAATGCAAAAAGCAATTTTGAAAAACGTTTTTTTAATTCAAAACTAATTTTCGAAAAACATTTTTTGAAATGCAAATTTGATTTCTGAAAAACCTTTTCTCGACACATGTTTGGGAAAATATTTTTTAAAAATCAAATTGTACATTCCAAAAAATATTTTTCGGAATAAAACAAAACTTTAAAAAAAATTAAGTTTTGGAAAATGATTTTCCGAATTACAGTAGAAAAAAAAAACACCCCACCCCACCGTTGCACCACTGCACAACAACCATAAAATTCACCACACCCTCGTAACAAACCTACATTGAAATCAAAACCATCCTGGCAAATCCAACAAAGCCCTCCAAGTATGGACACATTCAAATCAACATAATATTTGAACAAAATTTTCAATTACAAATTAACACATTTTATCTCTGCACAATGTTGTCAATGTCCTTTGCTCCACTATCACTTCGCCTCTCCAACACCTATCGTCTCTACTCGTCTGCCAAAAACCTTTTCTGCAATGCACCTCCGCAACACCTTAATCACATAATCCTTTTCTCCTTCTCTTCACTCATAAGGGTACTACTGTCCATTCACATTTTTTTATGGGATACAGGAAGCAAATGTGGAAGTGCAGGAAGCAATTACCTTACATAGGCTTCTTCATAAGGGCTTGGTACAAACTATACAGTGTGGGTCTTAATAATTTTCCCTTCGGGTAAGATAAATTGAGAGAGGAAAATATTGAAAAAACTAAACAAAAATAAAAAAATTGAGTCAAATTCATAAAATGAATTGAAATTACCTTTAATTTAAAATCTTTAAATTATAGGTTTGTGGGTATATATA
>Ga0209489_109515_pt1 | contig 12000 bp, 4 predicted proteins | sample SiratrowhiteBW_FD_187527 | JGI IMG/M metagenome (GOLD analysis project Ga0209489, IMG submission 187527) | Root nodule microbial communities of legume samples collected from California, USA - Siratro white BW (SPAdes) (version 2) | ecosystem: Host-associated > Plants > Roots > Nodule | place: USA... | reverse complement strand
CTTTAAATAACATCTTCTCCCCTCAATTTCATCATATATATATTGAATCAAATAAGGAGACAAAAATATATTTTTTCTGATTTATTTCAATTAAACATTAAGTAAACATATTTTCATCGATAAAAAATAAAAAAGAAGAACAAATAGAAAACAATATAATATTTATAATATACTTTTATTATTTCTTTTATAAAGTAAATAGTTTTTAGTGATTTAATTATTTTAGGTCAATAATATAATTATGAATGGATAGATTGTATTGAGTATGGGTAGATTGAATGGAGATTAATTATATTATAGCTGTTTTGGAAAAAAGGAAAATATTATGAATGAAAAAAATATATATAATTATTGAAATCAATTATTTGAAGAATTAGGTATAAATCAGTTTATTTTTCATATATAATATATATATTGTTACAAACCCTAAACCCACTTAAAGGAGTGCTTTGTAATTTCTAAAGTCAAGGGTATTTCGTAATTTTCATTTCATTTACAAGGGTTATTTCGTAATTTCGCTCTTCATCCTCATCCATCCTCTCAAATCAGATCAACCAAACAACCTTCATCCCCTCAAATCCATCTTCTTGAACAGTAAATCTCCTCAAATCAGTCCAACCAAACACAACCTAAGGATCTATATAAAGAACAACTTTACAGTCATTTTATTATTTTCATCATTTTATATATAATCATTTCAAGCGTTGAAATCTTTTCTACATGTAGATCTAGATAGTTGATCGGAGAATTTTAACCTAATTCAAAGTTAATCTTCATGTTATTTATTAAGATATATTCCCTTAAAACACTCCAAATTTTATAAAAAAAATATTAAAAGACTAATATAATAGTTACGTTTATATGCCAACTAGCACACGTAAAATAAATTTAACTACTAAACTACAAATGCCAGATATTTATTGGGACTATTGGCCCCCTCAGACAATATTCTATGTTTTCATTTCCGGTTTTCAATAATAATTCAAAAATATCGACTTCCTATTATATATTTATAAAAAACTTATTGCTGGAAATAATGTTTCATTATTTTTATCATTTTCTATACAAATATTTGAGAATAAAAATAATATGAGATTTATACAATTATTAAAAGAAAAAACATTTTCTTAAACTTAATCGCCGTGAGTTTTCTATTGATTCTATTTGTATTTAAGTAAACTAGTACGATAATGAAAAACTCTATTAAAATGTCATATATAGCCAGTTTATAAATTTTTGCAATAATTATTGACAGTGACACTATTAATTTTGGCTTATGTTTCACAATTTTTATGCATCACCAAGTTGATCAAATTATTGTTAATTTCACAATTTGTCATGTTTCACGAATGCGTAACCAAGTTGATCAAATTAGTGTGATAAATTAACAGAAGGAAGAATTTTCTTTTTCTTTTTTAACTTTAAGGATATGAGATATTTAAAACATAAATGAAACCTAAATTTCAGACAAGGGAAAAAATTTCTATTTTATTCCAAAGTATATCTTATCCCTGTTAAACTCATTTTACATTCTAGTGCTGTATTTTCAAAACGGGAAAAAGGCTTAAATGTTTATATTCCCGTATGTATAGGCATCCTTTTGACCAAATCGGGTAGGAAAAAAGTGGATATCTACGTATCTCCTATTGCATATAGGGACAAACAAATGATGACACCTTTAAAAGCACCTCAGAGCTAGCATTCATCATCATAAGGCAAGCGGAAAGTAATCTTAGTTGTGATAAATGAGGCTATTTATGCATGGAGGATGGCCACAAAGATTCAGCAGAACACCTCCTTTGCTGTATTGGCAATAATGTTGTGGAATACAATGCCCCATTCTATTGGACCTAGTGCTTCTACAAAGGAAAATGCCATAAAATGCGTTAAGCAGTGTAGAGGGTGACCCATGTGACAAGTAGAACGCATGTGATATGCTGCATCAGCAATGAGTTTGTGTTGTGAGGGGGAAACTATTTGAAAATAAGGGTACCCAAAACATCCAAATAGAGTTTGCAGACGGGGGCCAATGAATGGGACAACGGACATAGAAAGCATTGTTATGCGTAAAAGAGCACATGCTCTGTCAAAGCACCATGTGATAGCTCAATGTCACTTGTCACCGTTTCAAATTTTAAGAATAAGTCACGCTTGTGTTAGTTCCTTTTGATTATGACCAAAGTAATCATTTCGGAGATAACAAAACCCCAAATAAATGGTAATTTCCACTTTCAACCCCTTTTCAACAAGACTAAATAAAAAGTGTAGAAACATTGCATCTTACTTTAACTAGGCAAAGTTGGTCTTGGAATTAGAGTTTCCATTACTTTTACATGACACGGCCTATCACATTGAGCTGATCATTAGGCTAGTTACCATGTGAATGCAAGGAGATTTAACAACCAAAAGACTGTACAGCATTATGCATGTGGGATCAATGATGTGAAAGAGGGAATGGAAAATTTTCTATGGCACATGCTGATGGTGTGGTGTAGATAATTTAACCATGAGGATATGAGCTGCAAAAATGTTGAAATGCACAACCCGGTTTCAATTTCACAAGTACAAATCAGGCTACTAATTTGAATAAACAACTGAATGTTCAGACAACAAATCCTTCAAATTGAAGGTTGCAGCTTTCCATCAGCAATCTTGAAGTGGATCCAATTTGTACAGGAGAGGTTCCTCTATCTATGCACCATTCATGGCAGAGTCTACATGGAGTGTATTGCCATCTTCCAAGATCTTGCCATTAACTTGAGTTCTCTGCCTCTGAGCAAATCAAAACAACCACGTTATGTCTAAATCAAAGACAAAGACATTACATTAAAGGAACAAAGGAAAGGACAAGTATATTCAAAATACCCAATCTAGGGGGTCTCCAGAATTCCCATTTAATAGCTTGGGATTCTCTTCTTTGGTCCTGCCATCTTTGTCTTTGATGCTCAACGGTAGCAAAGTTGCAGCTGCAATTGTCCTGTCTGGTAATTCTGCAGAGTAACTAAGTCAGAACAATAACAAATAGCAGCTAAGTAAAAGACAATAGCTATGTAATTATATACGTGTGACAAATTTTGCTAACCTGGCAATTTCTTGTCAATAAAAAATACTACCAAATTAACAGTGTACCTGCCAGCCATCGACAAAAAGATAAAAACTCATAAGGGACATAGGACCATATAGGCCTCAGTTTTCACGTTATACAGCAAAATATGCTACTTACCAGGCAACAACTACGTCGACTGTGTAATGTTTGCGTGATGCTACTATCAAAAGACTCTGAACCACAGCAAGCAACCACCCAAGCTGCTTTATTGACCTAGTGGTTGATCAATTTCAACAAATCAGAATGTAAACAGACATAACAAAACATGCAACATAAAAGACTTAAAATAAAATGAGTGTCACCAACACTGTTTCTAACATATTTTCTTGTTCATTAATTTATTGAAAATTACAGTGAGATTCAGTAAATAAGGTGTGACCTACATATTTTGTAATTCCAAATAATAGTAGAGGGTGTGTTAAAAAATGTTAAAGCATTTCTCGTAATAAATTAGCCAAACAAAAGTTACTGCTGTAAAAGCTTGTGACATACTTAATTCTTCAGCAAAAACAAAATGGAAAAACATAAGCCAGTTTAACCTGCGAGTGCCATATTTCTGATACGTGAGCACAAAAACAAGAGTAAAGATCATGTGCGATGAGAATATCAAATCACCACATCCATAGACCACGCCATGTGGAACTGCACATAATAATTGAAATGAGTCTCAAACAAACACAGAAAAATCAAATATAAACAACTTCAATACAATAATGTATACTAACAATTGATCAAGAGCACTTCAAAGACACTATCTGGACGAGGTAATGTGGCAAGATTAGACCCCTGCATGATAATCAAGAGAATAAAAGGGAAATGTATAAAAGACGTTGCACATATATGCTATTCACACGAGTTAAGAGAGGTAATCCTTAAGCACGTGACATATTTTACAAAGACAGTTTCAAATAATTATACCTCACGGCAGTGGTAGTTTGGACCAGGAAGTTGTGTAGAATAAAATGTTATTATGCGAAGAACTTGAGAAGCCTGCGGTACACATTATGCAAAGGTTAGATCAAGGTAGAAAACTAACACATTAATATATACAAAATAGTACTTAACTATATCTGAAACATTTAAAATGCCAAAAAAATATAGACTATGCTAACCATATAAGAGGAGTAAAGCAAGGCATGATGACATAACACAATAATCAACATTACTCATATGGCCAGCCTGCATTTATACTGTGACTCATCCTAATTCATCAATCTATCAAGCTAAGAACTCGTCTATTCAATTAATATTCCCAAAACATTAAACATTACTTTAATAAATATGAGAAGTGTGATCAGAACTAACAACTAAGAATGCCAAAACTCTGCACCATATGACAACTGTGTAGATCTTTCTGCTCTTGAATATGAAAGGATGAAATGTCCACTGCAAAATCACACGTCAAAGAATAAATTTCAAACTTCTGACAAAAAAAAAAAAAAAAAAAAAAAATTAAAAATTTTGAAAAAAAAAAAAAAAAAAAAAGAATATGAAACTAGTTGAGATGAGAAATTCAGAAAAATAAGTCATACAAGCCAAAAAGGAAAATATGCAATAGGGAAATGTTATACTATATATGTCAAATCTTGCTGTAGTAGAATATCAAGCAAATATTTAACAGGAATAAAACCATTATAATCGAGTAAAATAATCCTTCACAGAAATTGGTGCTAAACTTCTATAGACAAAACTTCAAACCAAAATAAGAAACGATATATTTGATTTTATTTTATTTGTCATTCCTTTTATTCTCCAACAAATCATTCTCAACCCAACAGACAGTACAAACACCTCAAGATTAACTTTTCAAGCCTCTCAAAGCCACAGTGGTAAACAATTTATATAAGAGGCTTAATAATTTAGTATTCTGATCTCAATGAAACACCAGGGGGTGGCACTATTGCACATATTCATGATCAAGGCATATTTACCTTGAAAATAATCATTTTATCATAAAAAATAGATAAACTTCTTAATAAAATATAGAATTGTCCTTAACTCTTAATCAATTATGATGATGCCATAGGTAGGTAAAATATAAACTATCACAAGAGCCACCAACCAGATATTAAAATGGTGGGCGTAAAAAGTTCAATGCTGACACAACACACTCATACAGTTAATATATGAAACTGAAAAAAAGAGAGGGAAAGGGGAATTCATACCAGGACAAAGGATAAAAAGATAATGGAAAACAATGTTTCACTTATGTAAGCTTTGTCTGGTCCAAGCTCCTGTAACACCAAGATTAAAAATTACATGGGCATTCCTACTATTCTCTATACTGGATTCTCCAAGTAAGAGAGAGAAAGAACGATATGACAATTACAAACCGGAAGAAGGAAGAATCCAACATCTTGTAGAGTAGGTGCAGGCTTATGTAAATAATGAACTCCTCGGGCTGCCAAACCATGTATATACTGTAGAGGAACAGTTAAAATTATGACATCAGATATTGAAACAAATAGTATGTCAAGAAACCAAGGAAATCAAAGTACTATTCTGTTACACTTTATGCATACATAACATAGACAAGAATAGAAACACAAACATATACTTTACAAAAATTGGTCTGGTTTTTTCATTCTCAGAACGTTGTTCCTCAGTGCATATATGGATAACTATCAGAGTCAGTTTTGGTCCCTAACATCACATCAAAAAATTGAAAAAAATGGAAACAACCGCTTCTTTATTTGTCTTTTAATAAAATTGGAATCAATTATGGAAAAGCTGAATTTAATTTAAACATGCACTCAATATAACCTCAGCAGCTACTGCAAATTACTAAATTTTTTCAATGATGGAAATGAAACATTTGACCATCTTCCCAGAATCCAGAAGTGAGATAAATTTGTTCTTGAGAGGGTGCAAATAACTGATCATATAAAGCAGAATCATCATAGTTGCAGAATATGACAAAAGATGCTTCAAGCAATTACAAGTTCCTCAATTCCCTTCCCTCATTAAAACACTGATCCATCAAACTCTGACAGTTTATTATCGCTGACAAAATAAGCTTTACTGATTAAACCATGTGATAGTATTATACCTCGTTTATCCATTCTTAACCTCAACAACTACAGCAAACTACTAAATGTTTCCAATGATGGAAATGAAACATTTGACTATCTTCCCAGAATCCAGAGTGTCACAGAGAACCGAGGGTAAGTAAATTTGCTCTTAAAAGGGAACAAATAAATGATCATCTAAAGCAAAATCATCATAGTTGCAGAATATGACAAAAGATCCTTGAAGTAATTCCAAGTTCCAGAATTTCATCATTAAAACACTAAGCCATGAACTCTGACAGTTTATTATGGCTGACAGAATAAGCTTCACTGATTAAAACAAGTGAGAGTATTATATACCTCATTCATTCATTCATTCTTAACCAGAAACAAATAAAATAAACAAAAGCATGCAATTGTACCACTAATGATGCCGACAGACAACGTGAACATCTGAACTCAATGTAGCATGAAATTAGAGTTCAAATCAAACAAACGTGTACAAAAATTATTTTCCTATCCTCATCAAAGGAAAAGAAAAGAAGCCTTCTACACAAAGGGGAAAGCACAGCTTGAACAACTACACTCAATCCCTGCTTAAGATTGATCAAAACAGAAAAAAAAAAAAAAAAAACCTGAAAAACAAGACCAGCGAGAAGGTACTTCCAATTCTCAGCAAGGAGGTTGATCTCCGTAGTTGTCTCTGCACAAATTCTCTTCCATAGCTACACAAACGCACACCAAATACCAAATAAACACTAACACATGAACACAGATAAGGGAAAAACAATACCACAAGAGGGGGGAAGAAATAAGCAACCTTAGAAGCCTCGCGACCAATGTAAAACGACATGTTATTGTCCTTGATGTTGTCGTTGATGGGTTATACGCGCAAGGAGCACTTCCATATTACTTCATAACCACACTGATGATACAGTCAACATTGATTGGCCAATATGAGCGAAACCCACATAGAATTAATCCCCTTTAAAACTTTCCCACCACCATGCAAAACCGAAACTTTAGCCAAAAGAGAAGACACCCTAGAAAAGGGAGACGCAACTATCCAAATCCGAATCGGGAATGGAAAAAAGATAGGAGTTTTGGGGTTGATCACAAACAGAACCGTACCCCAGAGAAGAGGAATGATCACAAGACGAAGACAAAAAATAAAAAACAGAAAAAAAAAGGCCTTCTTGACAGAATCAATAGGGAAAATGGAAACGGAGGCGCAATGGTCAAAAGGGGTTTTTCCTTTCCTCTCTGATTCTTCTTTTCTTTCTCGCAGTGACTGCTATGCACGCGAGATGAACACGGCGAGACAGTTGAGAAGAGAGTAGAAAATTATAAGAAATAAAATAAATACCAAATCGGTCATGTGCTAACTGATACTATACCTATTAAAATTTTCATATAAATAATTTCCGAAAGATTAGTCATTATTAAATATAAAGATGCATTTTTGTTTATTTATGAAATGTTTTTAAAAGATTCATACTTAAACAGACATGAATTTTTTAAAAAAATTATGAAAATTTTAATTAGTCATTATCAATCACACTTTCATTATTCAAATATTAATTTAATTATTAATTCAAAATTATAAAAAAAGTGTTCCTGTCTTTTATATTTCCAATCCACACTACTTTAATAAATACATATATTTTTCGTTTATTTTCAAAAATTATTATTAAACATATAATTATTTTTAAATTTTTAAAAATATATATGCTAAGTAGTTGTTACATTATCTCTTATAATCACAAAATATATAAGCTTAATAGTTTTTAATAATAATAATTTAAAAATTGTATAAAATAACTTTTAATTAATTAATAATACAAAAATATTTACATCTAAGTTTTTTAATTATCATACTATTATGGGAAGTACTTATAAGATTTTAATCTTAAATCTTATTTAAGACATAGAAATCAAGTCTAATTTGAATTAATGATATAACAGTTATTTATATTATATTATTTAGTTGGCATTTAAGTAAATAACATATTTTAAGAAAATAATTAATTCTAACAAAATTTATAAAATATCCTTATTAATTCTGTATAGTTAGATGTATAGCTTATTAGTGTATTACTTGAGAATATTAATGACAAGGAATACTTTTTATAATTTAAATCTATGAATAATCATTTGAATTATTTTAAAATGGAAAAAACGAATGAAATGAAAGAAATATGAGAATTTTTTTATCAGACATATTTCCTTTACAAAATAAATGAAAGTGTATTAATTTACACATTTAATTTAGCGAAATTTCTATTTAATTACTATATTTAAGTCTCTCGTTTTTTTTAATTTAATTATTTAATATCCTCTCGTCCTCTCTCCACCCTTATATCCTACTATCAAAAATAAAATAGAAAAGGTGCATGAGGCAGTGCACATCCTTTTACTACCAATGGCAATAATAAATTTATATCTTGATTTGAATAATAAAAAATAAGAAAGAATGTGGCTTACTGCTTTTCCTTGACATTGAGGCTCTTGTAACCACTGAGGCTCTTGTAACCACGAAAATTAGTGAAGAAAACCAAAACAAAACCACAAAACAACTAGAATCTTCTAGGTTGTTTTATATAATCAGCATATCAAATCAAAATATATTAAAATAAAATCTTCTCTATTAATTTTTATCTGAAAATAATTTAGAAGCAGGGACATGATTATTCGGTAAGATTTGAACTCTAGAAGCAACAGCGGCTTTGATCCATCCAGCCTTGGGCTTGAGACTGCAACTTTTATTTTTTATTTTTTTCGCCTCAATAAATTCAAATTAAAAAAAAAATCCAATAACTCCATTGTCCAAATATTTATTAAAATATTTACTTCAAAAATTTAAATACAATAGTAAATTAATTGATTAATAGCTATTTTTATTGCTAATAAATTCATAAATTCAAAAAGATAACTATTATTGATTAAATTTTATTTAGACATATATTATTAATTTATATATTATAGTAAGCTAAATTAAATGTTTTAATAATTTAAAATTATTATTTCAATATAATTAGCATTAAAATAAAAATTATTGTTATTACTAATGCTTAAACTAAAAAATTTAATATTAAAAATAGAGCAGTATAATTAATATTAATTATTCTCTTACGATGTCAAAGGTTTTTTAATAAAAATGTTTGTATAAGTTATTATTAAAAATAATTTTGTTTTTAACTTTATATTATTAATCAAAGTAAGTTTTGTAATTAATGAGAAATTAAAATATTTTTAGTAATAATTAATGTAAGATTCTAAAAAATAGTTCCAGAATAAAAATGTATTAGAACTTTGAATTTAGTTTTAGATATAAACAAAATAGTACTGAATTTTCTTTTAAGATAAAAGTTCTTATAAATAGGAAAAATCAGTATTTAGGTTTCATTTGTTTATAAAAGTTATTATTTCTCTAAAATTGTTTTTTTTTAGAGTTATTTGTCTATTCTCTAGATTTTTAAACTCAATTTTAATCAAATTGACGTTTAGAGTCTGTTATCACACTCGTGGTGACGATTAACACTATTCGATCAAAATCTTAGATTGAGTAAGTTTATTTCTACTCCTTTTTTCTTTAAGTGAGTTTTCAAGTCCTTTTAGCCACTGAGTCTAGATTGTGGTTGCATGTAGTGTTTCTGTTATCATGATTAGTTTTTGTTAATTAAGGGTTATAGTGATGTGTTTTTTGATCGTTGATCAGGATTTTGTGGTGTAGATTATGCTATTTTTGAGATCCTTAGGTTTTCAAGCTCTTTGTCAATTTAGATAAGGGAAGTTGATTGCATGTTTTTATAAATGTTAGTTTACGTTGAAATAGAATCTTGTCGAAAATGATGAATTTGGATGATTATGGTATAGATCGATTTAGGGTTGTAGATGACTAAAAATCCCGCAGATTAAGAACTAAAACAAATGATTTCGTATTAGTAACGTGGGGTGCATACCAGTTGCGCCGGTGCATTTTGGGAGCAGTTGCTCTCGAGTTGGATGATGCTCGGTGCGAGCCTTGTGGCGTCAGGCGCAAGGTCCTACTAGCCCCGAGCATAGCCTTCTGGCGCCAGGCGCATTGTAGAAGGAACAATCTCGGGTTTTATTGCGCTGGGCTCGGTTTCAGCTTCAGATTAGTTAACTGGGAAGCATCACTAGTCATGTGTTTGGAGCATCCACTGTCCAAGTACCACAGATTAGTTAACTGGGAAGCATCACCAGTCATGTGTTTGGAGCATCCACTATCCAAGTACCACAGTAATTTACTGGATGCCGAACAGACCTGCAAAACAGATTAAGTTTGAGGCATTGATACCCTGTTAAATTTGGGTCTAGAAGTGTTAGTGATGCTTTTAGGTACCCACCTAACCAGCCTCTTAGGCACATCAAATTTCCTGATTTTACAGTTCTTCATAGAGTGACCTTTTCTCATACAACAGAAGGGTTCTGCATTATTTGGACAGTTGTTGTGGGGTGCAGTAGGTTGTTTGCTGCTGGGAGCTGTGTTTGCTTGCGGGTTGCAAGTGTTTTGTATTGTGTGAATTGATCTTTGTGATCTTTATTAGTGGAACTCTTTGCTAGTTGGCAAATGACTGAACATAGCCCTTGAGGAAGGGTGAACCAGTATAAATCTTTGTGTTCTTGATCTTTCTTTCTCTCTTCTTGAACATTAGATCATATTTGTTGTTATTCTCTCAGTTAATTGTTCATCGCGCGTAATTGATTGTATAGTGTATTGGTGTTGTTTTGTGTTATTTTGAACTGTTATTAATATTGGTAAATTGACTGAATCTATTTTTCATAATATTATAGTGCTTACTATTTTCCATTACCATTGTTTAATTGGTTGAATTTTCTAGAAACAAGTTGTCTTGAAACAATTATTGTTTCTTGTTCTGTGTTTTAATCTGAAGTGTCTTGTTGTGTGAGTTATCTTCAGTTTGCTGCTGATACTGTTCATCTAATTGTTTATGGGTATTTCTGAATCACATTTCTATTTAACAAAATGCTTATACCTTTGTATCTATTACTTTTTCTGATTGACTGTTTCTTGATTGATCTAGTTAACTTTCTAGTTTCAGTCATTGTTTTTACTTTTTTATTGTGTTTACAGTGTTCAATAGATTGCTTCTGTGATTCCAGTAAACTGGTTATGACTGTTTCCAGTATTGTTGGATATCATTGAATGATTCTGATTTGGCACTTATTGATCTTTTGTTGTGAAATTTTTAATATCATTTTCAATAGTTTTAATAAAGAACTTTCATTCAATCTTTAACACTTTCCATCTTTTGCAAAAATTTTGGAAAGTTCAATTCACCCCCCTCTTGAACTCGGCCTAAACTTCTTTTACAATTGGCATTAGAGCTAAGACGTGAATCCTAGTCAAGTTTTTCGATCCATGACTCATAATAAACTACCTTTTGCTGGGGGGGCCTCTATACACAGGCCAGCTATGTTTTCTGGGGCGAACTACCAGTTTTGGAAAGTGAGGATGAAAATCTTTATTGAATTCATTGATCGTGGTATTTGGAATGCCATATTTGTAAAATAAGGTTTAGACCGAGTTCAAGAGGGGGGTGAATTGAACTTTCAAAACTTTTTGCAAATCTGATTTATTCTTTGAAGTAGAGAATGAAAATTCTTTATTCAATCGATTGACTATGTAATTCTGAACTGTCAGGTAAACAATCGATTGTGCACAGTGGAATATATCAGAGTTAAACCCAGAATTCAGTTAAACCCAGAAAACAGTTTGACAAAGCGTTCCAGCTTTTGAAACTTGAGGATATCCACAACTTGATTCAGATTTTCATTTCTAAGGAACTCCATCCTTAAAAACTTCGGGTTGACAAATGTCTTGTGGCTGAACTCCCTGTG
>Ga0209489_109514_pt1 | contig 12001 bp, 12 predicted proteins | sample SiratrowhiteBW_FD_187527 | JGI IMG/M metagenome (GOLD analysis project Ga0209489, IMG submission 187527) | Root nodule microbial communities of legume samples collected from California, USA - Siratro white BW (SPAdes) (version 2) | ecosystem: Host-associated > Plants > Roots > Nodule | place... | reverse complement strand
TTTTTAAAATATTTTTTTTTTTTTTTTTTTTTTTTTTTCCAAAAGAAGACATGAGATATTTTTGTTCGGGTTTCTATCATTAAACCCTACTGTTGTGTTATAGCGAAGCAAAAGCGGTTAACACAACATGAACGACGAGGAACGTGACGAAGGAGGTTCCGTCCCGGGGGTTGTAGCCGCCGACCAAACCCCACAGCAACTCGTGTCCAGGGCCATAGCCCCCGTCAAGAAGGAATTCCTCCGCCCACCTCCGGTTCGGTCTTCCGCTCCAAACGACGACGTTTCCATTCCCAACGAAAACAGGACCTCCGTTCTGGCCAAGGAGAAGAAGTCCAAGCGCCAACTCAAACGCGAACGTCGTCAGGTTCGTCAACTTCTCATTTACTTGCCTCGGCAAACGCACTCTCTTTCCACATTTCAGATTGCTTTGAACTTTGGTTGCTTTTGAATGTTTCAGGAACAAAAGTCAGCACGAAACCTATGTCCCGAAATTGCGAAGACGGGGGATGTTAGTTCGTGTCCTTATAAAGACAAGTGTCGTTTCAGCCATGATTTGGAAGGCTTCAAGGCGCAGGTAGGTGCTGCTTAATTGCTTTGATTTCGGCACTGGTTTGTTCACATACTGATTCCGATTTTGTATTTCCTAATTATTATTAAGTGCAGAAACCGTCTGATCTAGAAGGACAATGCCCGTTCGTTAAATCTGGGGGCTCTTGCCCTTATGGCTTAGCGTGTAGATTTTCGAGCACGCATGAAGGTGGTGTGCCTTCTGGCGATCGTAATGGCCTGAAGAATAGTTCCGAGGTGAATGGATTGAGCAAGGATGTTCAAAAGCTTTTGTGGAAAAATAAGATGAGCTTCTCCAAGGCAGATGCGAAACTCAAAAGTCTCGGCCTCCTGGTATTTTATTTATTCTCTCCTTTTTGTCGTGTTTCATCAATGTTTCATCATGTTTTGTTTCTCCATTACCTTGTGAAAGGCCATCAAAGATGAAGGTCTTACCTGTTGTTGAGGAATAAATTATAGAGAAGTGTCTTTCTTGCCATTTTTGTTACATTGTTGGCTTTGAAGCAAGTTACTCAAGTAAGATGTATTTTTGTGGCACTTGGAAGTTTTCTGTCTTAGATTTTCAGAGATTAAATTGTGTGGATTCAAATGTTCAATTCCCTTGTAAATTTTGATTATCATGCTCCTATTTTTGTTTCCTATGCGTAAGCAGTAATGACCTTAAATTCTAGGTTTAAAATGCCATTGTTAGTGTTACCCTTTGGTCATAGTCCACCCCTAAATGTGGCTGCAATGTACATCTAACTTCCTGTTCGTTTTCAGTTATTTTTATTTCATGTTGATCAATCTATCTGTCTCTTTTAAAAAATGTTGTAGGGACCGTCTAAGTCAAAAAGGAATGAGTTGGAAAATAAAGAGGGAGTTGACACTGGTTCGAATAAGTGTGATCATTCTGATGACAGTGGCTCTTGTGTTGTTACGTCTGACTCAGGTTCTAAGTTGGAATGCCCTGCTGAAGTTATGAGAGATGATGACAATGACATGGATGGAAAATCTGAATCTGATGAACTTTGTCCCCTGAAGCGAAGAAAAACTGAAGAAAATTGCGGTCCTAAAGAGGCAGCAAATGAAGAGAATTGTGGTCCTAAGGAGGCAGAAAATGAAGGTCATAGTTCAACTGTAGTTGTTGCAGTTTATGATTGATATGACTTGTGAAATATTTCTTTCACTTTATGTCCAGTCTGTGTAACTTGGCTTCGTATCACTGAAATAGGTGTTACTGAGGAAATTGTTGAAAGAAGTTGTATAAAATCTGAAGCTGATGCTATAGTCCCAGAAACTGATCTAAGCCTGAAGCTTCACTCACGTGAGAAGAAGCTTATTGATTTTAGGGGCAAGTTGTATCTTGCGCCCTTAACTACTGTTGGCAATCTCCCTTTCCGCAGAGTTTGCAAAGTATTAGGTGCTGATGTAACTTGTGGTGAAATGGCAATGTGCACAAATCTTTTGCAGGTAAATATATGGTTTTTTTGCTTGTTGGTTTAAATTATTTTGCTTTCTTTTCATCTTCATTATAATGTATAGCTTCTGTCTGGAGTTTGTTTCCTCGTGTACTTGCAAGAGTGAAAGTTTTAGCATGTGCTTGATCTAATTTTGGTAATTTGATATGGATTTCAGGCACCTCCCAAATAGTATGGTTTCTCTATCGTTTCTTCCCAAAAATTAATTTTTCAAGTTGATTATATCCTCTATAGATAGACAACGTTGAAGGGATGCTTTTGAAGTTAAACTCCTTAATTTTGGAAGCAGTAAATCAATCCATATGTTGGCCTAAATTCCGTTGTAATGATATAAAATCAATAACGTAGAACATGATAAAATTTCTCGGATCCTTCCTGTTCTATTCTGCACAACTTGCGACATATTCTCTTTTCCAACCATCTGTTTTCACTTTTACGGGCCAAGCTGTATTTACGTTCTGTTTGTTGTGATTTAACTTTCCTTACAGGGTCAAGCGTCAGAATGGGCATTGCTTAGACGTCATTCATCTGAAGATTTATTTGGTGTACAAATCTGTGGGGCATATCCAGATACTGTGGCACGAACAGTTGAACTAATAGAGCAAGAATGCAGAATAGATTTTATTGATATAAATATGGGTTGCCCTATTGACATAGTTGTGAACAAGGGTGCTGGATCAGCTCTTTTAACAAAACCAATGCGGATGAAAAGTATCGTAGAAGTAGCTTCGGGTACAGTGGACAAACCAATAACTATCAAGGTATTTGACATGCCATACTACACAGATGGACACAATGATTTGTCATTCCCTTTAGCATCTTAGTAGCTTCCTCTGTTTTGTCGTTCCGAAACTTTTTACTTTCTGAGCCAGGTTTTTAAAACTGCTTAACAAGCTTCCTAAAAGTGTGCACTAACCACTTATCCATTGAACTAGGTACGGACTGCTTATTTTGAAGGGAAGAACCGCATTGATTCTCTGATAGCCGACATTGGCTCTTGGGGAGCCAGTGCCGTGACAATACATGGTAGGTCACGTCAACAACGCTATAGCAAGCTTGCTGACTGGGACTATGTATATCAGTGTGCCAGGAAAGCCCCTACTACTTTGCCAGTAGTGGGGAATGGAGATGTTTTTTCATTTGTAGACTGGAACAACCACAGAACTGAATGCCCTGAACTTGCTACGGACATGATTGCTCGAGGTGCACTGATTAAAGTAAGTATACCTTGGTTTAACTGACCATTCCTCATTTATTTTAATCTCATGCCGGTTGTCCTCATCATTGGAAGCATTATGGGTGTCTAAACTGGACATTTTTTTTAATTGTCTTAACTAATGACTATGTTGTGCAGCCTTGGGTATTTACGGAGATCAAGGAACAAAGACATTGGGACATCAGTTCTGGCGAGCGACTAAATATTCTCAAGGATTTTGTGAATTTTGGTCTTGAACACTGGGGTTCTGACACTAAAGGTATACTTCCTGCTGTGAAATAATTACGATAGTCACTGGTACGCATTGCAAAATAAAAAAACAAAAACAGGTGTTGAGCATTTTAAATGTCTTGTGCAAAGCATGAATGATCTCTATACAGCATAGGTTCTCGTTTTTCCTTGCAAAGGATGCAACGATTGTGTCGGGAAAGGGTCCATTGGACTAGGAACATGTTTTGGAGTCTGTCATTTAAGATTGTCAAGTTTGCTTGCATGAATGGATATATAGTGCATAATCAAACTTTAACAGCAAGCATCATTGTTTATGCTTTTATTCCCCAGTTTTTAAGTGTGCCTATTTTCTTTCGCCCCCTTTTTTCAATTGTGAAGTTTTTATTTATATATTGTGCTGCAGGGGTTGAGACCACAAGGCGGTTCTTGTTGGAATGGCTTAGCTACACTTGCAGGTATATACCTGTTGGTCTTTTGGATGTGGTTCCACAACGGTTAAACTGGCGTCCACCTTCTTACTATGGGCGTGATGAGCTTGAGACACTAATGGCCTCAGACTCTGCTGCTGATTGGGTATGCAGTTATTAATTTCAAGTCTCTGTTAATTTCTTTAGGGAAATTGAGTTCATGGAGGTGTTTTCTATCATGTGCTGCCTCAGACAGCAGAACGTGTTTTTTTATTAAACACAAGATGCAGGCGGCAGGGAAATGTGCCTTGTGAAAGATGAAGATTGAGACTAGGAACACTTTCTAGTTATTTATTTACAGTCTTACCCTCTGTCAAATGATTTTTAATTATAATCTTTTAAGTTATCTTCAATTGTGCAAATAGGCATAATCATTAATTAATGTTTCGGGTGGTATAAAAGGTTTATAGTTGAGGATGAGAATGTTGCGTTGGATGAGTGTGACATACTAGATAAGATTAAGAATGATTGCATTGGAGATAAGATGGGGGAAGCAGCACCTACTGACAAAAAAGTGACAAAAAAGTGGTAGAATCTCTCCTTAGGTGATTTTGGCATGTATAGAAGTCCCAGCATGGAAAAGGATTAGACCCAAATAAACCTTCAAGCCAGGTCAATAGTTTATATACATTAACTAATTAACCGATAGGCTCGGCTGTTGCTCTGCATCACCTCTGAAAGTTATAAAGAAAAAGGGGGTGAAACATAAATCTAATATGAAACATTTTCTGGATTAGACCGTGGCAATAAATTTAATGCAGCATTTTGTCCTTTGAGCACATTTCTTATTAAAGCATCTTATGATAGCATAATATCTCAGTCCCTCGTACTCCATTTTTGTTTTCGTAATTTGCATATTTCTTTTCATATATTTTTTCCCTATACGTATTCTTTTTCATATGTTTTCCTCTTATTTTTTCATGCACAGATACGAATATCAGAGATGTTACTTGGCAAGGTTCCTGATGGATTTACATTTGCACCAAAGCATAAATCAAACGCTTACGATAGAGCTGAAAATGGTTAATTTGGGGTTAATTATACATACTAATTTTGATGAGAAACATTTTCTTCTGAACTGCTGACTCATGAGGACACGTCTGGTGGGTATTTGACTATTTGATGCCTTTGTCTGTTCATTACTGCCCTGTGTTAGCTTGAAAAAGCTGAAGAGACATTAGTCAGCATTCTTATCTATTTGTTCTTTGGGGAAATTGTTCATCATTGACTTTGACTTTTCAACCCGTATTATATAGTTTCAGTCCTCTCTAGTAAGAGACTACACATTTAATAAAATTGACATTTGAAGTGTAAGCATTAATTGTTTTTAGAGTCATAAGAAGGTTTACTCTGGGGTCAATTTTGAATTTTGTGCTCTCAATACACATTTATGTGGTGAGGAGGGTGGCTAGAGAGAATTTAGATTGGAAGTGACCCATGTTCAAAAGTGTTTCAATTTATATGAACTTCTCAGCTCTCATTCAAAGCTGGTGGAGAAAAAGTGGACCAAACACGTGTCATCGACCATTTTATTCGTGGTAGCATGCTATAAGTGAAGTATCCTGATAAGTGACAGTACTCAATTTGACGACACTAATAGAGTGACACGAATGAATTAAGGTTTATTATGCCGACAAGCGTTACAACATGGAAACAAAGGAAGACAAAAAGTTTTTTTGTACGTTTTTTTTTTTTTCTTTGAGGACAATTGGAAAGAACAGTCATTACTTTTTTGTTTTGGATCGGCGTTATATTTTTTAACACAATTTTTTTTTCTTTGTTTGGGGGTAAAGGTGGTTCTCTGTTCTACGTAAAGACATTATTTCGTTAGTTTTAATGTTCTACTAAAGCAACAGCATTTTTTTAAATTTAGGATCAACCTCACGTTTTGTAAAGCGCGATTTTTTCCATGTTTTGGATAGAGATTATTCTCTTTCCTACTTAGAGACACTGTTTCTTTACGTTGATGTTGTTGCATTAACCCAAAAGCAAGTTTGTTTTATTTTTTAATTTGGGATCAACATCACGTGATATTTATCTGTTTTGGATTTAGAGGTTTCTCCCATTACTTACAGGCATTATTTCGTTATTTTGGTACGGCACATTTACACAACAGCATTTTTTAAAAAAATTGGGATCATCACTTTTTGTGTTTTGGATTGAGAATTTTTTTCCTACTTATTATTTCGTTATTTTGATATTGCTGTTTAGTAGGCCGTCTATGAAGAAAGTTGTAAAAAAAAATGCGACATCCCGCCTGTGTCTATATTGAAGGAATAAGGCGATGCCATTGGCAACAAAACCAATCGATTATCACTAGAAACTAAGTTTAATATTAGGACCTTGCAGCTATCCAACCAAGCGCATTGTGAAATTACTAGTAATAATTTAATTGTAACAACAAATCAAAAGTTATAAGGTGTTTAAATATGTATGAAAACATAAATAAAAAATATTAGATTGACTACGATCAAATTTAAATAAATTTGTCCTCCTAACTAGAGTTATATACTTAGATAGATATACAGAAATTAAAATGAACAGTCCCTTAAATGTTTGAAACAAGTATGCTTCAAAGTTTATACTATTTGAGTAATTTCAGGAACTACATTGACAAAAATCATAATTTCAGAATTTAATCTGGTATATCCCTCCGATTCTAAACAAGGAGAGAGCTTCATATATTCATATCTTAACACACTTGCAGACCAACAAAAGTTGCTTATTAAGCAGGGGGGTTTGAGAATCCAGACTACTGTGTATAGTTATAGGTTGTAGTAATAGTAGGTGTATGTGGGTTGACCTATTTATGTATTCAACCCAATGGCTAATGCCCACTCAGCTTACCCAAACATAACAGAACATAACAGAAGCATTACTACCATTTCTCAGACACTAACAATCTTATTCACCTCCTCCCCAATGGATTTCAAACTCCCATTCAAAGCATCGTCCCAATCAAACTCATGGAGGGTCTTGGTTTCAAGTTCCTCGGGCTGAACAGGGTACTTCCCGGAGAAACAAGCATAACAGTAGTTAGGAGCATCTTCCTCCAACAACATCTTCAACCTATCCAGGGGAAGAAAAGCGAGGGAGTCAGACCCAATGAACTCCCTTATTTCCTCCACACTCATCCTGCTGGAAATCAACTCCTCCTTGCTCGGTGTGTCCACACCATAGTAACACGACGCAACAATGGGTGGACACGCAATCCTCATGTGGACCTCCTTCGCACCCGCTTCCTTTATCAGCCTCACAATCTTCGACGATGTGGTGCCCCTCACAATGGAGTCATCCACCACCACAACCCTCTTTCCTTCAAGCACGCCACGCACCGGAGACAGCTTAAGCTTCACTCCAAAATCCCTTATTTTCTGCGAGGGCTCGATGAATGTCCTCCCCACATAGTGCGACCTTATCAACCCCTGCTGAAAGGGAACCCCAGCTTTTGCAGCGTAACCAAGCGCAGCCACTACCCCAGAATCAGGAACCGCGATCACAACGTCGCACTCAACGGGACTCTCAGTGGCCAATATTTCCCCGAATTTTCTCCTGGACTCATACACAGACTTCCCGAAGACAACAGAGTTGGGAAGCGAGAAGTATATGTGCTCGAAGATGCAATGCTTTGGCTCTGGATGAGACACGAGGCAGAGGGATTGGATTCCAGTGTGGTCCACCACCACAACCTCACCCGGGTTCACCTCTCTCTCATACGTGGCTTCGATCAAATCCAGCGCGCATGTCTCCGACGCGAAAACCACAGCGCCGTTGCTTCTCCTTCCCATCACCAGAGGTCGGAATCCGTAGGGGTCCCTCACGGCCACCAGCTTGTCCTCCGTCAGGAACACCAGGGAGTACGCGCCCTTGAGATTCTCGCAGGCGTCCACGATTCTGAGCAAGAAAGGTCTGTGTTTGGAGGTGGCGATCAGGTGGAGGACGACCTCGGTGTCGGAGGTCGTGTTGAAGATGGACCCGTTGTCTTCCAGTTTGTTGCGCAGGGAGCGGTAGTTCACGAAGTTGCCGTTGTGCGCGACGGCGACAGAGCCGAAGCGGTAGCCGGCGACGAAGGGTTGGACGTTCGCGAGCCTGGAGTGGCCAGCGGTGGAGTAGCGGACGTGGCCAATGGCGGAGGATCCCGGTATCTCAGAGAGCTTAGACTCGTTGAAGACGTCAGAAACGAGGCCAACTCCGTTGACGGAGTGGAGGAGGTTTTCATGGGCGGCGACGATGCCGGCGCCTTCCTGGCCGCGGTGCTGGAGGGCGTGGAGGGCGAGGGAGCAGAGACGGGAGGCTTCTGGGTCGCCGTAGATGCCCACAACGCCGCACTCTTCGCGGGGCTTTTCGTTATCATCATCATGGAAGGAGGCGAAAGTGTTTGTGGTTTTGGTGCATGGGAGAGGCAGAGGGTAGCGGGTGGAATGAGAGAGAAGGGTTTGGAGGGAGTTGGAATTGTTGAGAAAAAGAGTGTTGTTGTTGGTGGTGAAGCTTTGTGTGCTGCAGAAAGGGAAATAAGAGGGTTTGGAGTGTGAAGAAGAGCACAGGGTGGAGAGATTAGCCGCGGCCATGATAAGAAGAAAAACAGAACACGAGAGAAGAATAAGAAACTAGACCAAGCGGATTGATATTTAAAACACAACACTTTCCCCTGCCTTTTCTTCGTTGTTCCTCGGACCCACCAAACATCTCTTTTTCACCCTTTCTCATTTCCAAGATTCCCCACCTTATAATTTTTTTTTTAATTTTAATTTTATCATTATAATATATTTATTCTTCTCCTTCCGTTACATCCTTCTCTGTTTTCACTTAACTTGGTACCTATAGATAACTCTGCAGGAGTGAGTCCAAGTTTTTTATTTATATTTTGGTAATTTAAGTCAATGGCATAATTGTAAAGAAATTCTCGAGAATTGCTATGGTAATAAAATATAATGAGGATTTAATTAGGGTAATATAGATTATATCTTCACCATAGATATTCTTGTTATCAAGGTAATAACAATGATTGAATTTTATTGCAGGCAACAAGAGATTATGAATTATTCAATCAAGAGACAAAGATATATGAAATTAAAAATAAGATTTTTATTTAACATTTTTTAAAGGTACAAAGGCTTGGATTAAAATAAAGGAAATAAATTATATATGATTGATCTTAAAACTAAATTATTTTTTTGAACAGGTAACTAAAATTATAGTTTAGATAAAATGGGAAACCCAAAATTGTAATTGATCCTTTTTTTTTTCTATTACATTACTATCATATGTCACTTTCTATTTCTACTTCTTCGTGTTCCCACGTATGTCTTCAGTAGGATAACTCCTTAATTTTCACATTAAGCATTGTCTTTTGGAGAACCCAATGTCTACAACACGTCAGAATTCATAATCAGAGTTATACAATTGGGTGAATTTTCAATTTTAATCTCCCTGTTTTTATTTAATTAAAGCATTACATCATTAGATTAACTTAATTACTTCACCTTTTAAAATGTCAATTTTTTTGTATATCCCTCAGTTTTCATTTATGCTATTTGTAACATCAAATTATCTAATTAATTAAAATTAAAGAAGTGATTAATTTTATAAGAAAAGGCAACACTATTTTTAATTTGAATATTATAACTAAAAAAGGAAAAATTGCATGATTTGATATTAATGACTATTAAATAATTATAATACATCTCTAGAAATACGGGTAATTTCATGTTTTACTATAATTCAGCAATGTTATTATTATTGAATAAAAAAATGACATAAATAAAATAAAACATTTTTTATTAGTAAGAATGTTTTAATTTACTATATAATAATAAGCAGAAATTAATACTTTTGTAATTAAAACGAAAATTATGAGTATTATTTTTTTGACTGATGCAGTAAAATTTAAAATTTTGAGATAAAATTCATATTTTAAATATTTTATTTTTTAAAATATAATTTTATTTTATAATATTTTTCAAATTGTAAATTTTAAGTTTTATGTTAAGAACATTTAACATTGATATAGAGGGATCCCGACGATAGTAATATGATAAACTCAATTAATTCCGACTATAACAAATTCTTAATATCTTAATAAGAGAGTAAAATTTAAAATTAATTCAATCTCAAAAAATATGTTTAAATGCGATTTACACTTATATATATATATATATATATATATATATATATATATTAGACTTTTAGGCTTAAAATAAATGAGGAGACGAGCTTAGGAAAGTAGAAGGTGCGGATAGAAATTATAAGGTTCTCTTCTAACTAAAATAATTATTTTTCTTCTCTTTTATTTCATTGTGTTCTTTATCTCCTTTCTTCTTATTTTTTTATTTTATTTTACGGTGCTATTTTTTTTTCCTTTTCTCTAAAATTGCTTCATTTAACATTTCTTTTCCTTAACTCTCATTTTCTTTATTATTAATTGATGGCTTTTAAGAGAATTGTGAGTAGAAATATAACACAAATTCTGAGGTGTAATATTTAACAAGATTCTTAATTATCTTTTACATGCATGCATGTTATGATTGTGAACATAGAAAATTAACTTTTTTGTGAGTTTGAGTTTTATAGTAAGATAATTAGGGAATATTAGGATGCTTTTAGTCTGATTCTCTTCTTGGACTTGTAAATACCGTATAGTGCAAGAAACCAAAGGTAATAAAACTAGTTCAGTTAATAAATAATGCATGTTTATAGAAATTGGTTAATAATTATAGTTTGTTGAATAAGTGATATGTTATGAACTATTATATTATTAATTTCAATTCAATCGAAATTTGAAACTCAATGTATCTTATCTTGTTGGTTTTTATTTTATTTTATTTTTAATTTTAGTAGGGTATTTGATTTAATGGTGGTGGTAATTTTAGAAACTTATATAGTGATAAATGTATTTTGTATTTTATATCATTATAAACAAAGGAGAATTGAAAGTTTTAGTATGATATCGAATTGGTATAAAAGTGTACGAATTGTTTTTAACGCAAATTATAGTTTTTAACTTGTAAAATTGATTTTAATTTGTTTTAAAGAGTATGAATTGTTTTATATAACTTATTTGGTTTGTTGTGTTTTTTATTTATTTTAGATGTGTTTTTACTTGAGCGAGATGTATTTTGTTTATTTTTTGTGAATACGAGAGTAAAATTTTCAATCGTAAAAATATTAGTTTAAACAATAACTTACCTTTTGCTAAAGCGAATAAAAGGAGGAGTATCTTACTTAAGTGATCACTTGTTATTTATAATCTTGAGAAAAAAATTAAAATTTTACTAAAAATTATCACTAAAAGAAAGATGTTTCACTTGATTAATTAATATGTTTATATTTTTTCATAACATGTTTTACTTATTGACATTAACTTTTGATGCTTATATTTGTATAATCATAATTAATAAATATTTTTTTTATTTTGGAGACTTTATTCCGGGAAATATTTGATATGTTGTTAATGAAAATTTTAGGAAAAAAGATGAAATCAATAACATTTGTTGTGCAAATTGATAAGTAGTATTAGGAAGAAAATGCCATTGCATTTGATAAATGTGTCATGATAAGAAATTTATGAAAGTTTCTTTATATCAATACTCAGGGTGAAAAATCATTCAGATTTAATGGATATTTGAAGTTATATTATTCTATGTTAGTTATAGTATATCTTAAATTGAGTAATTAACTTTTATATGAACAATTTGATAATATTTTTTTAAAGATATTATATGTATATCAGTCTTAAATATTTAAATTTAATATAATCTTTTGATAGTCATTCAGTCTTAAAATTGTTTATATAGTTTGTGGTGCCTTAATTATAAAAAAAATGTGTATGATGACTTCAATTAAATAACTTTTATTGTATAGACTTCAATTTTTGTTAGCTATGATTATAATGATTTCATTTCTCTTATACATGAGAAGATGATATAACAAGTGTTAAATCAATTGAAGACTAATTTTAAAAGTTTAAAAAATACTTTACACACACACATACATATATATATATATATATATATATATATATATATATATATATATATATATATATATATATATGTTTATAT
>Ga0209489_109513_pt1 | contig 12002 bp, 8 predicted proteins | sample SiratrowhiteBW_FD_187527 | JGI IMG/M metagenome (GOLD analysis project Ga0209489, IMG submission 187527) | Root nodule microbial communities of legume samples collected from California, USA - Siratro white BW (SPAdes) (version 2) | ecosystem: Host-associated > Plants > Roots > Nodule | place: USA... | reverse complement strand
TTTTTTTTTTTTTCCATTCCAACAATCCCTTCTTCATTTTATTTATTTATTTATTTATTACCATTAAAAAAGAAGAAAAAAAAAATCTGGTTTTTTGTTTGGGGGCTGAGAAGATTTTGGATTTCTTGTTTTTAATGTTTGGATTTTGTTAAGGTGAAGTGGTGGATGTGTGGGGACCTAGGGTGAGGTGGGGTCCATTAATAGTTGCATCCACGCGAGAGGGACCTTGTATGTTGGGTTATGTTTATGTTTCTTTTTGTTTTTGTGTTTTTTTTGGTTCGTATGAAACCGTTGCAGAACAGAATTGGGTAAGTAAGGAAGTGAGAATGCACTGGAATTTTCTTTCTTTATTTCTCTCTTTCTTAATGCTTTCTCTGCGTGCAAGCCAACCTCATCCATCATCTTGTACGGCAAAAAACATCATTGCATTACACTCCCTTCTCTCTCCTCTCTTTCTCTCTCTTGGGATTGCTTGTGGGCTGCTTTATATATAACTACTCCTACACAGGTTTCTATTACCTCACTTTGCATGCTCTCTCTTCTATACTTATCTTTCTCCACTTTCCCTTCTCTCTCTCAAACTACTCTCATACACACAAACACACCAAACTTCCTAGCTACACACATACCCACATACAAAATCTAGCAAAAGCTCTAACCTTTTGAGTTCTTAAGTTAAGCTCATCACTTAGGAGTGCATATATTTTCGTTGTATGGATGGATCCTTCTACCGGACAACACCAGGTAAATACCATGCGTGTGTGTTTTGTAATGTCAACGTACTTTAATTATGTCTTTCGTGGGATTTTCTTGCCTGGTTTTGGGTTTTGAATTTTTGGTTCATACTTAAGATCAATTTGGAGCAGAGAACAAGGCAGTCATCTTAATTCGTGATTGATTTTGTTTTATATTTAACATTTTTATGGGAAACTTCTATGGTTCCTCGTTATTCTAAACCATATACTTTACTATTCATGGTATTTTCTATGTAATTGGTATGTCTCTCAAGGTGAAAAGTAAAGGCAAAATTCCCTTTAAAGTACAAGAATTGGAAGTTTAAATGAACCCTTTGTATGCATGTAAGCATGGAGTGAAATTGGGTTGAGGATTTGTTGGTCAGTGGTTGGGTTGGTTAATTTGGATGTTTTGTGTTTTGTTTGTTGCAGCAAATGTCTAACCAGTCATTGGAGAACATGTTGGCATGTTCAAAAGCACAGCAGGAGAGGAAGCCAAGGCCTCAGCCAGAACAAGCTCTAAAGTGCCCCAGATGTGACTCCACCAACACCAAATTTTGTTACTACAACAATTACAGCCTCTCCCAGCCAAGGTATTTCTGCAAGTCTTGCAGGAGATATTGGACCAAAGGAGGAACACTGAGGAATGTTCCTGTGGGAGGAGGGTGCAGGAAGAACAAGAGGTCATCATCATCTTCAACATCAAAGAGAATCCAAGATCAAGGCTTCACACCCAATCCAACACTCACTGGTCTTCCTTCATTGTCTTATGACTCCAGTGACCTCACTCTTGCATTGGCGAGGCTGCAAAAGCAGTCATGTGGGCAATTGGGTTATGATGAGCATGACTTTTCAATTTTGGGGAACCCCACAAGCACCCCATGTGATATCCTTGGCAACCCTGGCATGCACCACTCTTCCACAAACCCAGGGTTCTTGGATTCCCTTAGAAGTGGGTTCCTTGGAGCCCAAAGTAATGTTCAGAATCTGTACTATGGATATGGGAATGGGGACATGGGGGAGGTGGACAACGGCAATGCTTGTGGTGGGGTTAGTGGAGAGATGATGCTGCCTTATGATCAAGAAATGAGTGTTGCCACCACCCAAGCAGTGACAGTCACTACCATGAAACAAGAACTTTGCCATGCAAGGGAACAAAGTGAGAGTAGGGTTTTGTGGGGTTTCCCATGGCAACTCAATGGAGATACCAACATGGGTGAGCTTGACTCAGGAAGAGCTAATTGGAATGGTCTCACTTCATCTTGGCATGGACTTCTCAATAGTCCCCTAATGTAGTAGACACAATCAAGCTAAGGCACTGATAGTGTTTGATGAAAGAAAAAATCAGTCCAATTAGGACTTTCAATCCTCTTGAGTGCTGGGTTAATAGGGGTTTGGTTGATTCCTTGAATCATCTCCTTTTACTTTCTTGTTGTTTTTTTTTTTCTCTTTTTTTGCTCCTTAAATTGTCAAATTTTTTGTACTACTATCCTTTAATTGGTGAATAGACTAATGAAATTTCAGAAGTTGTTTGCTAACCAAGTCAATGAAGTTGGAGAGAAGTAGATATAGATCATGAATCATCATTTCCTTATTTGACAGATGAGAGAGAGAAAGAGGCAGGGAGAATGAGAGTGATGTTTCATGGTTTAATGCAGCCTGAGCATGAACTACTCTCTGAGCAGTTAGAATCATTTTCTTTCAGGAGCTTTGAATTTATAATTAGTGATAGTTTCGAGATATTCTTCTACGATTGCATCTTATTCTCACCAGGTAGATTCTTAGAACATGTTTGTACTGACTACTGACTACTATTACTGAAATGCAGCATTAAATTAAATTAAAGTGGTTACCATATAGTTCAATTATATGTTATGATATGGTAGTGGAGCTGAATCAGGAAATAAGAATTTTAGAATAGAAATTTCAGTGAAGCATGAGCACCAACTTCGGTGAGGATTTTGTCTCTCTCTTTGGCACTTGGCAGACCAAATCCAAGTTAGGATTTGGGCGTGAGGAAATGGTCAGTAATTAGTTTGAAAATTATTTGAAGTGAGCTACATTACTGCATCATGGTTTGAAATGGGGCATAAAAAATTGAAAGGAGTCAGAGGGAGAATCTGATTTGTTTGGTTGTCACCCTTTGAGAAATCGTTCTTTTGGGTATGAAAACATGAAAATATAGATACTATATGCAGCTGTATAGCATTGAAGAAGTGATTTTCCTTGTAGTAGTGTAGATGAGATTACTGTTTTGTCCTCAATTAAGGGTAGAGAGATTGGTGGGAAGTGATGTTGATATTTAATTAGATGATTGTGATATGAGAAATTATAATAGAACTAAAGGGTCTGAATTTTTTAAAGTCACATTCATTCACCTCAAAGAGCTACAAGTGCTGGGCCTACTTTGTTTAGAGTTTCAAATGAGAAGAAGGTGGAGCAAGTACAGCTAGTCAAAGTCTTCAACTAGCACTATCTCTTGCTTATCTGACAAACCACATGCCACAAACATCATTCTAAATTATTCTCTCTTTGTGCTCCTATCTAAACTTAAATGTTTTCCTTTAAGTTTCTTAACCTCTATTTCCATGCTAGTAATGCTTCACCCTTCAATGTTTTCCTTTTTTGCATATTTATATTCCAACTTAAGTCTGCAACATTTACAAAATAAAATTCAGTCATAAAAATGTTGAACCATGTAACATAATAATTTGACTATTTGGAGCCTTATGGGCTAAGGGACATATATCACTTGTGTTGACAATTAAGTTACGGCGATGAGACAAATTTGCCACTTGTTCAGACTTGAGAGTCACACATCGATCAGATCATAAGCTGTTCCTAGTTAAATAATATTATGAGTACCCTTTTAAAACAAGACAACAACACAGAATCCAGAGAGAAGACTAATAAGTTATTCTGTCTTTGAAATTCTCCGATGTAAGATAATTATTACATCAATTATTCAAACTTAGAACGAGAAGTTTTTAGTTTCACGTGTTAAGCTGAAACATTGGTACTCATGATTTCAACTTACACAAATATAGTGTACATGCATTATAGCACAGGTATCTCACAAGGAAACTGTGATTCGTGTGATTCGATCTTAAGAGAAAAAGCTTAAAACAAATTATGTCGGGAACTTTATTTGTTTATTTATATTTTTCAATTGCAGGAGCACAAAACCAAGTGTCTTCCATAATTAGATATCATCTACCACAAGAGGTGTTACCTAACTAAGTGGTTAAAGATTCAAATACTGGTTATATCACTTTGAACGTGAAATAAAGAAACTCGCGGGAAACTAATGTACACGCTATACTATCAATAACAATCAATAAACGAACAAATAAGCATGCTTTAAGCAAGTCCACACATATGATTGAAATGGGTAAGGTTCCAGTTCCATTAAGCACTAGAAATAAAATAGCACCAAAAAGATACAGAAAAGATAACCATGTTCTTTGTACTTCTCCTAAATTCTAAAATTGAAAACCATAAAAAACAAAATCTAAGAATTCCAAGATATCTCCAACAGCATGCCGTTTTGGTCCAAACAGGTAATAATCACTTCGTCCTGCATGAATCATCACTAGAATACAAATTATACAGTTTAAAATACAAATTTTATATTTCGAATTCTGAAAAATAAAAAATTATATCTTTTACAATCCAAAATATGAGAAGATGAAAAAAATGAATAAGATAAAATAGTATTTTTAATTCTTCTATGAAGATGCTGGAAGAGAGTATGGAGATACAAGAAGCCGTCCAAAACTTGTTGGACAAAAAGCCATTTGCCTTGTTAAAATTGGACCATTTTTTCCATATCTTATCATAATCAGGGTTTTTTATTTTATCATCCCATAAAGTGTGTCTTTTTCTTCCTACACCCCCATTATTATTAACTGCGCTCCATACAGAAAAAACAAACAAAATTACTCTCTCACTGCACCATGTCACCACCACTGTCATCACTACCGTTGCGTCATTATCGCTGCACCTTCGTTCTTTACTGAACCTTTGAAAGGAACAAGAAGAGAGAGAGTTTGTTTTAGAAAAAAAAAAAAAAAAAACTCATTGTGAAAAGTTTATTCCAAAAGCTATTATATATGTTTTAGAAAGCTTGTTCCATAATTTTTTTATAAAAAGTACATTCTAAATGTATTTTATATCTTAAAAAAAACTTATTTTGGAGAGCACGTTACAAAATTATAATATATATTCTAAAATTTGTTTCAGAATATATTTAATGTGTTTTAAAAAAATTGTTTTGAAAAGCACGTTTCCGAATGTATCATATATGCTCCAAAATGTTTGTTTCAAAAATTCTATTACTATGAAAATCTTGTTCTAGAATTTTTTTTTTTAAATATCCTGTTCAGAAAATTTTGTTTTGAAAATTTCAAAAAACTTGTTCCGGAAGATTTCTGAAACATGTGATCCAGAATGTAATTGTTTTACAAAAGATAAAATAGTTATTTTAAAAATTATAGAAGTGCAGTTAGAAATAAGGCGCAGAAACAAAAAGCCTAAAGTTTTGAACACATTCCTTTTATTTTCGGTTTTCTTGATTAATGGAGGTAGGAAATTGCTTTCTGCACCCCATTAGTGAAAGGAAAGGACAAAATTGTCCATCTGAGTTAATATGTAAAGGCTTTAGTGTTTTTGTGAAGTTAAAGACTACAAAAATTATGTATTCAATAACTAAACACCAACGTTTGAAGTACATTTCACAAACAGTTTCATATGGAGGATTTACAGTGCAGATTGGAAGGTAAGGGTCAGACAAAATTGCAAAAGACATAAATAAACATCACATGAACACACTGTTATTGGACTAAAATTTCAGAACATAACATACATAAAATCAGACACTCACTATTTCTGAGGCCTCTTCCACAAGACACCAAACTTTTTCAGCATGTTGCCATTTTTCTTTCTCTGGAAGTCATCATCCATGTCTTCAGCATAGGGTGAGCACTTGTAGTTGTCATTCAGAGACACAGTTCTCTCTGTGAGTTTTCCATTGTTTCCTGATGAAAGCATAGCAGCAGCTGCCTCTGCAGCCTTCCTCCACTGATCAGACTGCACCTTTAGTCTTCTCAGTTCTGCTTCCATTTCTAAGTTTGCTGCTTGTGCAGCTTCTAGCTGCTCAGCCACTCTTGCAGCCTTCTTGGTGCTCCTATCTGCTTCCTCCATCACAATCCCAAGTTTCATGAGAGCCTCTCTTTCTGCAGCCTTAGCTCCCTCTACCTCAGCTGCAACTTCCTCACTCACTTTGCCACCATCTGAGAGCTTGCTGATTTCCATCTTCAGCATTTCATTCTCCTCAGAAATGCTTTGCAGTGTTGTCTCCTTGTCCATCATATCTGACTTCAGTTCAGCCACACATTCTTCTAGTCTTTTAGTTTCCCTTTTGAGTTCATGCTCATTTTTGGATGACATGCTCTCTTGAAGCTTCAGGTTCAAGTTCTCATTCTCCTCCACTATGCCTTGTAACTCAGTTTCCTTATCCATCAGGTTAGCCTTCAACTCTTCAATGTCAGCTTTCTTCTTTTTCAACTCAGCCTCTAGCTCACCTTCCCTCTTACCAGTTTCAGATTTTATCTGCTCCACCAGCTCATATGCACTCCTGATCTGCACCGTGCTTTGAATCTTTTCTTCTTGGTATTTAGTCTCAGCAGTCTCTACAGCAGATTGCAGGCGTCCAACCTCAGTCTTCAAAGAAACAACTTCTGCTTCTAGACCATTAGAATCCTCTCCCTCTTTCAATATTTCAGGTTGGTGTTCAAATTTGGTGGGATCTGTCTGAAGTATGCTAACAAGTGCCTCTAGTGAGTTTACCCGTGCTTTGGACTGGTCTAACTCCAAAGCAATAGTGTTGTAGCCATCAACAGCTTTTGCAACATCTGCCCTTAGGACCTCAATAGTTGTTTTTGCAGCCTCATGTTGCAACATGGTTTCATTGACCAATGCTTGGGCCTGAGCTTCAGATTCTTTGTAATCCCTTAGTTGGTTTTTCATGGTGTCCACAAGAGAAAGAGCTTCAGACAAGCTCTGCTTCAGGTTTAGTAGCTCTGTGTCTGCTGATTCTGCTTGTTGAGATTGTACACTCTCACAATTAGCCACCAATTCAAGTTCGGTCCGGAGCATCTGAATTTCGTTCATTGATGAGGCCAAGGCAGCAGACTCAACTGAGAGCTGCTTTTTGGAGGCCTCAAGTTCAGATTGGCATGCCATATCACGCTCGTCTATAATTTTCTGCAGCTCAAGAACACGAGCTTCTCCAGCAGCATAAAGATCCTGAACGTGTTTTTGAGACTCTTCGAATTTTGCAGATAGAGCTAATAGTTGCTCCTTGGACTCCAGGGCATCTTGCTGAGCTTGCCTCTTGCTTGATTCAGACAAAACAAGCTGATCCATCACCTTTTTCAAATCATTTTGGAGTTGAGAAATTTGAGATTCCAATTCAGATATTTTGCTGGGGCGCTTCCTCTAAAGCAACACAAAATTACAATGCTTCATAATTCACCACAAATTTCAAGGCTAGCAAAACTGTACTGATAAATTATATAGAAAATAACACATCATATCGGTGAGTTGAATACACTTATAGAAGCCATGTATGTGCAATGCCAAATGCACAGTGACTTGAATACACTTAATTGTTTAAGGAACAGAATCCTTTAAAAAGAAAGGTATATCTATATCCATCTGAAAATGAAAACATCTTTTTTTTTTCTCTGTTTTTTTTTTTTATCTGCATATCTATATCCATCTGCTAAATGGAGAAAATGCACTTTGCAGGAGGAGAATCTACAGCCGAAGATGAATTTAAAGAAAGCTCCAAAGAAATAGTTCATGGCACCATCAGCTAGTAATTTTGAAAGGAAACCTTGAAACAGTACCACATTACGTTACACTTTGAAACACTTTTGGCATAACTTTTCATAACCTACTACTAAAATATCAAAAAAAGGAAAAAAGCATCCGAATAGAGATTATGGTTCTCATTGTCAAGGTTTGCTGTTCCTTCCAACATATCTAGTTAAAATTTTGCAGTGAATGTATCATTTGAAAAAGATTGGATACCTCAATAACTGGGCTTCGGGGTGATCTGCGATCAGTGACTTTGGGGCTTCTCTCCTTTGATAATTTATTGGCCTGACTTGAAGAAGATACAGAATCAATGTCCACAGTAGTAGGCCTAAGTTGGCGCACAGCACGAGGAGACACCTTCTGAGGCACCTCAGAGGATCCACTTCTGAAATCGATACACACAAGTGTAAGCAAGTGAACTTCACTGTGGGAAATGGAAACCTATTTCAAATACCTTGTAGCCATGTTAAACAATATCCTTACACTCACATTGCAGCAGAAATCCTTTTAGGTGATATAGAACTGAGACTAGATAAGTGGAACCATTCTTCAAGCCAAATTTAAACAAACACGTACAGTGCAAATTAACAACTACAGTAGAAGATTCCTACAAGTTACAAAAAAGTCTTCCTAATGCAACATATAGAGTCATCCTCTTCATAAATTCGGTTTGAAAAAGAAAAGTGCTCCAAACACAAATTAAAAGACGCTTACAAAAAAACGCCCTCCTAAAATAACATGGGTGTCACCAACTTCATAAATTCTGTTTGAAAATGAAAGGTTTCTTCTAAGCACAAACCAAAATAACTCCTACAAGTTACAAGAAAGTCTTCTTAACACAAAACTTAAAACTTCATAAATTCAGTTTGAAAATTACATGTGTCTTCCAAGCACGTGTTTTCAATTGACTAACAAGGTGATTAACAGTGAATTTGCAATTACAGATTTCTACTAATTGGAAGAAAATCTCATTTTTTCTCAAGATATATTAATATTATCACCATTGCTCAATGGGGAAAGTTGGTGCTACATGTTGCCCCAACAAATGGCATAATGGCTTTTAAATTTGACACTCATCAGGGAGAAAAAAAAAATAGCAATAATATATGACTATCAATTCCTAGAAAAAACAAAGCTTTATTCGTTCATTAGAGTTGGTAGTAACTGCTCTGGGTCCCAATCTCCATTATCCCATTCCGCAGTTATAGGGAGCAACCAATGTAACGAAAAAGGAAAGTGTGGAGGAATAATTAGGCCTATAGGTTTGGAGACAAATATGATTAGCCATCATCCAACTGTTCTACAAATTGGTCAAATTTTTTATATGGATAAAACAATAACACATTATTTTGGTAAACTCAATAATGTCTTTTTAGCGTAATGGTATCTCTGGTTAGCTTTCGGCAATTGATCCAGCAAAATTAATTATAGGAGAAATGGCAAAAGGAGAAAGTGTCCCAAGCTTGAAGGAGGAGACTTGACAAACATTAAAACAGTACAATATTACAGAAATCATTTTGAAATAGCAAGGTAAGAAGCAATATTAATAAAACAGTACAAGAGCAATGAACCAATTAATCAAAGATTACCTTGTTTTTGGTGTCTGCATGGCTTAATTGGCTCCTGCCCAGTAATTCAGAAACCGGTTTAATAATTTGGGCCTTGCTGCTTGAATGCTCCCTGACCCACAATGACTGCAACAATTCAGACAAATATCACACAAAGAGACAAGAGAATCCAATGAGGAGGTGGAAGTTACGGAACAAATAAATGTGTTCATGCAAGATGGTATGGTCTTCTTATCTTCACCTCCTAAGCCATAAATGCAGAAGATTTGCTCAATGTGGTTTTCACTTCCTTGTTAAAAAAGCACCTTTACCTTACTAGTGACAAGTTACCTAATGATATAACTACTTTATAAAGATAGTTAGAAAACAAAACACTTCATAGATTCCCACTACAGTTCACTCCATCCTTAATATGTCACTAGAAAATGTGAGCAGGAACAAGAGATGGACACCACTATCAAAGGATGGAAAAATAAAAGCCATGTAAATTGGAATTAACACATAATGTCAACCACAAGTCCACACATGAGGGAAAACGTTCTCATTACCAACTGATGCTATGATAAGCTCTTTCAGGCTAAAACCACCCAGTAATGATCAAGAGGGGCCTACAACTACCACAACACAAAATGATGAAATTACACAAGTGCCCAACATCTCTAACAAGGAAAAATACCAACTTGCCCATGTGAGTTAATGAACTAACAGATCCAACCTGGACCTAATCGAGGAAAGCTTCAAATTTTGTGTCCAAATCAAAACTGAGACTTTTTACTGCAATGTAATATCTGTCTATGCCCACAAAAATCCACAAAAAACCTTAAAAATTCAGACTTTCGAGGAGTTTTAACACCTCTATTCCATACATAAATGTACTAGGGGCATTATTGTAAAAATGAAGAAGAAAATTTATTAGCCCCCAAATCTTGCCGTGAAAGTAGGCATGGTCCACTGAACGAGAGTTTAGGATGTGAAGTTCTTGTGATATGAACACAAATCAGTTTACCTAAAACCGCTCAAACCTTCTGATTCTGTCTGCCAAATGATCACTACACTAGGCTCTAAGCCACTCACATTTTTCACATCATTGCTTCAATGAGGAAACAAACAAGATGTTCATATAACATGTTGTAGTTGAATTTTGTGACAAAACATGTTCTATACATGTGCATTGCAGAACAGAAAAACGGCAAGACAGAGAAGGAAAAACCTCTGCCCCTAGGAGCTCACTTCATGCAAGGAATCTCTCTCTGGGGATAAGGGGAATCACGTGTTACTGGAAACGAGAAAGCATGCAAAAACGTTAAGCTCGACAACGAAAGGAAGATGGTGCAAGGAAGGAACACTGAAAAAACCCACCTTTTGAGAATAAAATGAGAGAGAACAACAGAGAGATTAATTTATTGAGCATGAAATAAAAAGCTGAAGAAGCAGATAAAGAAACGGACAAAAGAAGTACATTGTAGAATAACCCCTTTTTCTTAATATATTCCTTCTGCTTTTGAAAAAGGATGAGCGAAATATATTATACACGAAAGCTACAAAACCTTGCAGCTAGCTCGAATATTGATGTCAGTTTGTTTCAGCATAACTTTTGACGAGCAAAAAGCGCTTTTGAAGAGTGAAAAAACATGACATTTCAGGTTCCACAAAGTAACGTCTTTATTTTGGTGAGTTAAGAAGCAAACCAGTTTTCTCACCAAAAGGTAAAAACAAATGTGAAGATGGAACTGTGAAGAAACACATAACTAATAGTCCAATTCAAAAGAATTGCCCTTTGAAAGAACCTTGAAGCTTTAACTACCACAAAGAGTGGTTTCTCTAAGCAATGTGGGACTTTGAAGTGTATGTGTCTTACCACTTTGCAATGAGAAAAGGTAGAATTTTGATGGAAATTAAGTAAGAAAATGGATGTGTATATGCATGGATCCATGAGTGCTAACCTTGAGGTAGTGAAGGTTGAAGAGGGGTAAGTGTGTGGTGCTTAAGGTTGTGGCTTGTTTGGCATGTTGTGTTCCATTGGTGTTGTGTGAAGTGAGGAAGGTGAAGTGGGAGATAGAGGGAGTGGTGATGGGAGAGTGAGGAAGGAAACAAGAGAGTACCGTCTCTGTCACTTGAGGAAGGGAAGGGGTGAGAACTATTAATCAGTTTGAAATAGGAGTTTGCGTCCGCACACTGCACTCCATGTGTCCTACCCTATGATTCTCACCTGCTCCTTCCACTTTTTTCAAACTTCTTCTTCTTTTTAACTGTTAATAAACTCAAACCTCATTTTTTTAGTCTGATTTTAGAAAAAGACAGAGACTTTCACATTTTCTTTAAGAATCATTTGATGGGTTTTTTATTTCTTTGTGAAATTATTTCAGTCTTCTTAATTGTTTATGCCTTGCTTTCAACGTGTGGACTTTCATGAAAATGAGAGGAATAGAGAGATGATTGCGGTTTATTTTGACGTGATGAATTGGATTTGGTAACAAAAGGGAGGTGAACCATTATGTGATATGAAGTTATTGCAATTTTCTATTATTTTGAAAATAAGAATTGATAACTTAAAATTACTCTCTTGCTTGTTAACTCGTAAATATGTATTAAAGATAATACATTATGTTGTTTGAATTTATCTATTGTGGTGAGATAAATAATTATTTGAATGGTCGGTTAAAAAATAATAATTAATTTATAATCTTAGATACAGGTAAGCGATAAAAAAGTTTTGAATCATTTCAGTAGTTTTTTTGGTATTATTTAGTTTGACGGGATGTTTAAACTCAGTCAAACTTATGAACATGCTAGTTTTTTTTTTTTTTGTATATATATA
>Ga0209489_109512_pt1 | contig 12004 bp, 7 predicted proteins | sample SiratrowhiteBW_FD_187527 | JGI IMG/M metagenome (GOLD analysis project Ga0209489, IMG submission 187527) | Root nodule microbial communities of legume samples collected from California, USA - Siratro white BW (SPAdes) (version 2) | ecosystem: Host-associated > Plants > Roots > Nodule | place: USA... | reverse complement strand
AAAAAGAAAAAGTGGAAAGTAAAAAAAAAAATAAAAAAAAAAAAAAACCATTGTCAGGTGTAAAAGATAAAACAAAACACCTAAGTAATTAAAGTTAAAACATGATAATGATTTTATAATATTTTATAACTTATAATGATTTTTTTTTGGCTAATTGTATATTTTTTTATTTAATATATTTAATAACCAAAATTTTTTTTAAAGCATTTTTCATTCGACTCTAATAAAATATTATAAATAAACAAAATATAATTTTAGACTACTAAATAATTAATAAAAAAATAAAGAAAAAAAGAAAAATAAAGAAAAAAGAAAAAATAAATATAATTACATTTTTATAGTTTATTTTATAGTTTTTAATTTTATTTATTTTTTTACAAATAAACATATTGACTAAGAATAAAAAGTATAAATTTATTTTTTAAAAACTATAAATGAAACATCTCAAAAAATACAATTGCACATATTAAGATAAGATAAATGTAATATGTAATATGTAATGAATAAAACGGAACTAACGTGAGGTAATAAAAAAAAAATAAAAACAAGCTAAAGAAAACAAAACATGTGTTCGATACTAAACACACACATGTACACACGTGCGCACACACAAGCACACACACCCACATACACGCATATGTGCGCGCACACACACCCACACCCACACACCCACACACTCACACAAACACACTCATCATCCAAAACTGAGTGTTTTATAATGGTTCTAATGTATATGAATTCCCTCATCATCTTCTCACTACCTGATATTTTAGTTTATTTGACTTAGATTATCAGTGAAACTTGAGCTTAAGGATTTATGTTAAAACACGGATGCCATACACACGATAAGCACAACTTGTACATTGTCCCAAATGTATGACCTCAATTTTCATTGTTCACAACATTGTATCCCATTCAATCCGTAACATCAAAACATGCAAGGATACATCTCACATAAAGAAAGTAGTTATTTACTAAGCATTTAAACATCAATTGTTCCCACAAGTTCAATTAACACAAAATCAGTCATTTCATCAAACTGTACAAAATTTCATTATTACTGCTAGAGAACATTTCAAATTAAAATCACATCTCATTTCATAGTCAAGTACTCTAACTTACTATACTATAGCAAAATTTTAAGACTAACTTCCCTTATCCGAAGAGATTTTGTTCAAACAAATTTTGTTCAAACAGTTCTAAGACATATTATAGTACCCCAAAAATCTAGGAACCTAGAGCAAGTTATCAAAACATAATCAAATTTCAATATGACTCCAATTAAGTTGAGAGAAACAAGTTTCTCAACTGTCCTTACTAAGATAGATGACAAAAACTAAGAAAAAAAATAGAGAACAAAGGATCCTTGGATGAACAAAAATGTACCCTGATCAAAGTTTTGATTGGGTAGAATCGTTTCTTGATTCCTTAGCAGTTGAGAGGTGCAATCAGAATCTAAAATTAATGAATGGTGGGGTGTTAAGACTTTATTCGACAAGTATACTGAGTCACAAGTAATATAGTGAGTTAAGTAAAGATGTTGATTCCTCAGGGAACAATTTTGTTTTAGAATTTCAGCATCACTACTCAATAAGCAAATTCAGTTTTAAGATAATTTGATAATAATTCGAGTCAAGAAACATAAAAGAACAATTAAAAATAAATAACAATTATAAAAAGAAGTTTGTAAGATCTAGAAGGACTCTGGGATTGAACTTCATCTATCTCCCTCATTCATATTTTGGAATTGATAAAAACATACAATATTCGTAACTACTCACAATTGATGCACATATAAAAATCATTCACACCGATTCCTCTAATATGAAATTCATAAGGAAATTTCCTAAACACTGATCCCTCAGTTATTTAGTAAATTACCCAGCATTAAGAAAGATATTATACGCAATCAATACATCGAAACTTATCCCTAGTATTCCAATATATTGAGTATTTTCATCTAGGTTGGAAACTTAAAAGTACTTCCCAGTTAAATTTAAGAATCAAAATTAAGACTTTATTGATTAGATAAACTCTAGCATTAAGCACAAGATGAAAATACCAATTGCGTAGAAACTGAATATTATATATAAAAATCACTAAAATATGAACGAGTTCAAAAGATTACATTCAATCCCAAAGATGAAGAATTAGCTACCCATGTTACAACCCAATGAAAGGAAGATTGCAAGAGGAGAAGAAAATCTTGATTCTTAGCCGTCCGCCTCCTTCCTCTAGGTCTTGCCTCCGTCCTTTAGGTCTTGATGCCTTCCAAAACCCTAAAAATCTCCTTTTAAACTTGGTTTTGGGCCTAGGTTAACTGACTTTCCTTTTGGGCCTTTCTCTATTTTAAACTTTTCATTTATTTTCTTCATGAATCTTCCAATCTATCATTTTCTTCATTCTTTTATACCTGAAATTTCACAATAATTGAGATTAAATGATTTCCTTTAACTCAGGACTCAAAACATAAATTTAAATCTAAAAACTCTAAAATTGGGAGGAATTACTATTTTAAATAACACTTAAACCCACAAGTACTCAATATTTCTCATGTATAAAAACACTCACAATTGGTACTTATTAACTCCCCCCAACCTAGAATCTTGTTTGTCCTCAAGCAAAGTAATTGGACTTACACACACAAAAAAAATTTCCAAAACAAAAACAGTGGTTGCTCAAAAACCAGACCCATGGTTCAATCATCAGACAACATTCATTTTCAAAACAAGAATTCAATATAAGAGAGATCAGATATTCTAAGTCAAATTAAAGCAGGAAAAAGACACAATAAATCTACAAGAGAAACAATTCAAACAAAGACATGATAATCTAATTGAGGAATTTCTCTCTTAATGTCTCACAGGGTAGTATCTCTCTGAACTTCCACTGACTCTAAACAAATCAAAGTTGCCTTTCATTTTTAGTCAAATCACAAACACACAATCAACATGGATCTTAAGGTCTTTTAAAGGTTGTAGTGAGGCTGAGCTATCAAGAACATTGGTTTTTCAGATAACAAAATGCATACTTCAGACAAGGAGAACATATCTACAAATGAGACAAAATATTCCTTAGAAAGAATTAATCTACCAACTCTTGATTTCATCCTGATTTCATCCTACCATTTTTTTTAATTCACTCTTTTGTTTATTTTTCTTTTTCTCTTTTTTTTTATTTATTTCAATTTTTTTTTTGAGTAGAACAAAAGAGCGAGTTATCTAACCCATTTCTTTACATAACCAGCATCTCAAAGCTAAATCAACCCTTCCCATTATGAAAATTTCACCTATGTTCTCCTTCCTCAAGCATGCTACAAGGGTGAAAAATGAAATATCAATTGAAGGTTAGGGTGCAACAAAGAAAATTTCAGCTCAAAGGATTATCAAAAGAATTGGTTATAAACTATACTTGGTTGGCTTTTTGGCTCTGGGTTTAAATATCTAAATGCAAAAATGTCTTAATCATCTCCAAGTTCTCATATGTGAAGTAAAATAACACAAAAAATCAGGCAACATCAACTTGATACATTACTTAGTGGAACTCTCAACTCTCAACTGTTTAAAGATTCACAACTCACTTGGCTAATTGGTTTTAATTCCTCAATTTTTATCAAGCCTTGGTTTAGTCATAACCCTGTTCAATTTTCATGCTTCAATGACCCACTCAACTTAACTAAAAAATTCTAATCCCCTAAAAGTTTCCCAATAATAAGATGATCTGACTTAGAACAATCATGAGTCTAATTTCTACTCAACCACAGAATTAAGCTAAGTACCACACATCAAACATAAAAATAACAAATAAAAGTAACAAAAATAAATATTGAATGAAAAATCAATCACAAGCATACTACAATATTTAATTAAAGAAAAAAAATGTTTTATCAAGAATCTTCCCTCATAATCCTCTCAAAGTAGGTGTCAATTCTGCATCTTGATGTTCTTCTACTGTCGCTGTGGTTATGCCTACTCCACCTCCCCCATGAAAATTAGGCATGTCCCTAGGCCATGCGACATAAGAGTTGAATTGGTTAGGTAAAAGAAATTGAGACCAAAGAACACTTACCTCGAAGATTATGCAGTGGAAATTCAAGATTAAAAATGATTGAGCAAATGTGGCTCATAAGGGTGAGGGCAAGAGGGGAGTGAGCCCTTTAGGATTCTACATTTTTTTTTCGGCAAAAATTTTTGCCCAAGTGAGATTAGCCTCGCCCGGGAGAAAATACTCTAGTGGACACCTTTAATTTTCGCTCAAACGAAATATTCTTCACTCAGGCTAGCTTCACATCGTCAAGATCCTCGCCCAGGCGAGACCAGTTTCGTCCGGGCGAAAATGCTCCAGTGGGTACCCTTAATTTTTGCTCAAACGAGATATTTTTCGCTCGGGCTAGCTTCACATCGTCAAGATTCTCGCCCAGGCGAGACCAATTTCGCCCAGGCGAAAATGCTCCAGTGGACACCCTTAATTTCGCCTAGGCGACTCTCGGCTCGCCCTGGCGAAACCATTCCAATAAGCACCTCCAATTTTCGGCCAAGCAAAATCAGCTTCGCCCGGGCGAGAGTTGCAGTTCAACATTTTTTCATTTTTTCTCTGCAAAATTCGCTCAGGCAACTCCCGGATCGCCCAAGCGAAAACATTCCTGCACCTATGAGATTCAGGATCTTTTAACTTCACTGCTCCGTGAGGCCTTCTTTGCCTTTGGACATTGTTCTTGGAAATTTTTCTCGCCTTTCCAAACTTTTTCCAACATTTTTGCACTTCTCTTTCTTCCCCTTTATCTATTTCATCAATGGCAAGAATTTTCATCAAAGGATAAATGCATGGATCCTCTTTTCCTGTTCAGCACAAACTTCATCTACAACATCCACTCTAAAACATTCTTTTGCACTGCTTGGATGTTTCATAGCTTCAAAGACATCAAAGCTCACCTCTTCATCTTGTGCACATACCTTAAGTTTTCCTTTATCAACATCAATGATGACCTTGGCAGTTTTCATGAATGGTCTTCCTAAAATCAAGGGGACTTCAGCATCCTCCTCCATATCCATAACCACGAAGTCAACAGGGAATATAAATTTGTCCACCTTCACTATCATGTCTTCAACAATTTCACAGGGATATTTTATAGACCTGTCAGCTAGCTGTAGAGTTATCCTTGTAGGTTTCACTTCGACATCTCCAATCTTCTTCAGCATGGAGAGAGGTATAAGATTGATGTTTGCTCTAAGATCCATTAAAGTTCTTTTAATTTTGAGATTTCCTATGGTGGCAGGTAAGGTAAAGCTTCCCGGATCTCTAGATTTCTGTGGCAAGGATTTTTGAATGATGGCACTGCACCCAGCTTCCAGTTCAACTGTTTCCTGATCAGGAATTTTTCTCTTCTTTGTCAATAGCTCTTTCATGAACCTGACATAAGTTGGCATTTGCTCCAAGGCTTCAATGAATGGAATGTTAATCTGCAGCCTTTTCATAACATCCATAAACCTTGAAAATTGTCTATCCTTGTCCTTCCTTGAGGGGGCATGTGGGTAAGGAATATCCCTCACAGGGGGACATCTCATTTGACTCTCACCTTTTTTGTGTTTCTCACTCTTTTTCTCACTCCTTCCACTTTCTTCTCTACTCTTTTCTTTTTCTCCCTCACTCTCATTTTTCTTTCTTCCACTCCACTCTCTTCAACATTTAGCTTATCACCAATACCTTCTCCCACAACCTTTCCACTCCTTGTTGTAATTGACTTACAGTGCTCTCTGGCGTTGGTTTGGGTGTTGGCTGAGAATTGACTTCCTTGTTGATCTGCTAGTTGTTTGGCTAACTGGCCAACTTGTGTCTCAAGATTTCTGATGGAGGCCTCTATATTCTTCTGATTATCCATAGAGGCTTGCATGAATTTTTCCAGAGTATCTTCCAACTTGGTTGTCCTATCTTGAGTTGAAGGGAATTGTTGTTGTTGGTAGAGAGTGTTGGATGGGCCAACATCCTATTTCCACCCAAAGCCTTGACTTTGATTATTTCTCCACCCTTGAGATGCATTGTTCTGATAATTTCCAGAAAAGCCACCTTGTCTACCTTGATTTCCCATATACTGAACCTCTTCTTGTGAAGGATTGACTTGATAAGAGCATTGTCCATTTGAGTGGTCACCTCCACAGAAGTCGCACTTTATATTTTGGCCTTGATTGGGAGAGAACTGCATAACCTATAGTTGTTGAGGCAATTTTGATAATTGCTTTGTGATTGCCTCCATCTGCTGGGTCAAGATCTTATTCTGAGCTAAAAATGCATCAGAGGTACTAAGATCAAGCATTACCTTCTTTTGAACAACTTGCCTGTCATGTTAGGCCTGATAGTCTGTAGAAGCTAGAGCATCGATGATTCTTGTTGCTTGCTCTACATCCAATATCATCTTAGTATCAGGCCTCAGACCATTGTGAAAAATGGTCAGTTGTGCTATGTCTTCCAAGCCATGGTTTGGGCATCTTCTGAGCATCACTTTGAAGCGTTCCCAAGCATCACAGAATGCTTCATCTGACCCTTGCCTGAATGTGGAAATGTCTGACTTGGCCTTGATGAAACGGGACAGTGGGAAAAATCTATGCAGAAATTTTTCCTCTACATCATTCCAGCTTGTGAGACTCTGATTGGGATGGGACTTCAACCATTCTTTTGATTTACCTGCTAATGAAAAAGGAAAAAAACGAAGGTAAGCATATTCAGTATCACCTTCTTCAAACCCCATAGTTCCAACAAGCTCATAAAATGTGGCAAGATGAGAGTATGGATCTTCATTGTTCATCCCCATGAACTGGTTGGCACTAATCAGATTAAGGAAAACTGCTTTCATTTCTACATGTCGAGTGGTAGCAGACATTGCTATGCTAGAGAAATGTCTTGGCCCTTGTTGCATGGCATAATTCCCTAGAGTTCTTCTAGGTGGAGGCGGTGGTGGAACTCTGTCTCTTTCAGCCATATTCTCTTCTTGATTTACTTGAATATCTTTGTGAGGGCTGGCGGAAGGTTCTTTTCTTGCTCCTTGCTTTGATCTCTTTTTCCTTCTACGGTTGTTTCGAGCTATCTTTTCTATTTCTGAATCAAATTGCAGTTGATTTCTTGGAACCTATCCTCTTAATAACATAAATCAGGAACAACTTAAGCAAGAATTAGCACAAGAGGATTAGCAAATAACTAAAAAACAAAAGAAAACAAAAGACAAAAATAAAAATAAAAGATATTCACAGTAATTAATGAGCTATGTTCTCAAATTCAAAAACAATAACCGTTCTCCGGCAACGGCGCCAAAAACTTGTTAAGACTTTATTCGGCAAGTATACCGAGTCACAAGTAATATAATGAGTTAAGTAAAGATGTCGATTCCTTAGAGAACAATTTTGTTTTAGAATTTCAGCGTCACTACTCAATAAACAAATTCAGTTTTAAGATGATTCGATAATAATTCAAGTCAAGAAACATAAAAGAATAATTAAAAATAAGTAACAATTATAAAAAGGAGTTTGCAACATCTAGAAGGATTTTGGGATTGAACTTCATCTATCTCCCTCATTCATATTTTGGAATTGATAAAAACATACAATATTCGTAACTACTCACAATTGATGCACATATAAAAATCATTCACACCGATTCCTCTGATATGAAATTCATAAGGAAATTTCCTAAGCACTGATCCCTCAGCTATTTAGTAAATTACCTAACATTAAGAACAGATGTTATACGCAATCAATACATCGAAACATATCCGTAGTATTCCAATATATTGAGTATTTTCATCTAGGTCGAAAACTCAAAAGTACTTCCCAATTAAATTTAAGAATCAAAATCAAGACTCTATTGATCAGACAAAATATAGCATTAAGCACAAGATGAAAATACCAATTGAGTAGAAACTGAATATTATATATAAAACTCACCAAAATATGAATGAGTTCAAAAGATTGCATTCAATCCCAAAGATGAAGAATTAGCTACCCATGGTAGCCATTACAACCCAATGAAAGGAAGATTGCAAGAGGAGAAGAAAATCTTGATTCTTAGTCGTCCGCCTCTGTCCTCTAGGTCTTGCCTTCATCCTCTAGGTCTTGATGCCTTCCAAAATCCTAAAAATCTCCTTTTAAACTTGGTTTTGGACCTAGGTTAAGTGGATTTTCTTTTAGGCCTTTCTCTATTTTAAAATTTTCATTTCTTTTCTTCATGAATCTTCCAATCTATCATTTTCTTCATTCTTTTATACATGAAATTTCACAATAATTGAGACTAAATGATTTCCTTTAACTTAGGACTCAAAACATAAATTTAAATCCAAAAACTCTAAAATTGGGAGTAATTATTATTTTAAATAACACTTAAACCCACAAGTACTCAATATTTCTCATGTATAAAAACACTCAAAATTGATACTTATCATGGGGAGAATATTTTTAGATAAAGGAAGAGAGTTTTGAAATTGAAAGAGAGAGTTTTAAAAGGGGAAGAGAGCGGAAGGTGCCAACATGATTTTTTTTTTCTTTTAAAGAGAGGTTTCACAATAAAAGGAAAATGACTTGTGAAGATAAAACCAACACAAATTCAACCTCTCCATCAATTTTGAAGCATTATACTAATGATTCAATTATTCAATTAAAGGAACCCTTTTCAAGATTCAAAGAATTACATGTGGTGAATTTCATATTAATTCTTTAAAATGTAATTCAGCAAAATATTATAAAAAAATGTGGAAGTATCTAATAAGTCAAAGAGATGAGTTTAAAATAGTTTATTTAAAATGGGATCCATATCAAGTACAACTTTAAAAATATCCTTTTTCAAAAGAGAAGAATATCTAAGCAGATTTCAATCTACATGGTTTACAATGTTTTCTTCTTGGCTAGAGTATTTACCAACTAGTGATGAAGCTTATTATTTGTCATGGTATCTATTTAGTTCGAAGCCAGCTGGTAGCTCTAAGTCAGATGTGTGTACTAGACAAGGATTTAGATCATGTAAAATGTTAATGTAGGAATAATTATGCATTTTTGAACCACATTAGATATAGTCCTGGCTCACTACACAACAATAAAGTGAAAGATTGAGGACTTGTTAAATCAATCTATGTACATAATAATATTATAAATGTTTAAAGTTTAGAACAAGTATGAAATAATTCTCAAAACCTTTATTAATACAATTTGTTAGCTCGCTAGTGTTTCAAGCTTGTGCGTTTAGAGGCCATTTAAAAACATCAAAATCAAGTAATAGATTTTTTTTTTTCAAATGATTAAACTTCTAACATCATATAATAATAAAGTGACACAAGTTGTGTTAAATATTTTTTGTATAATTTAAAATATACTTCTCTTCATATTTATATAGAAATCTGATATATTTTCTTTTACAAAAGTAAGAAATTAATTAGAAGAATTTGAAAAATCTAAATTTTAGATAATTTTTTATTGTGCAAGTGATGATGAACAGATTATATGATTAATTTTAACACAAATTTGAATTATGTATTTTTCTATGAGACACTATCACTCTCTAGTAGTAAAATAATATGGTCATCCAAGCCTACATCCTTGTATATTAGCCAGGAATGACTAAAGGACAAAAAATATGCTCGGTTAAGCCAAAGAATGGCTTGACAAAGAATACTCCTTGCCAGAGTCAGCCAAGAGTGACTATGATTTGAAAGAATACTCAATTAAGCTAGGAGTGACTACAAACCCAAAGAATACTCGGTGTCAGATAGAAGTGACCTGAGGAAGGAATACTCGAGGAGTTAGCCAAGAGTGGCTATGAGCCCAAAGAATACTCGATGTTATGAGTGCTTGAGGAAAGAATACTCAAAGAGTTAGCCAAGAGTGACTACGAGCCCAACAAATACAAATGTATTTCGTTACATTAGTTTGCCTAGTTGAACTTGATTTGTTGATCAATAAATAGATGTAGTCTATGTGACAGACAAACTAGTATAAATTGTTTTGTATGTATTCTTTCCTCCTTATCTATTTTACATTACATGTTATTATCATTGCACTAATCCAAGAAGAAAAGTTATTGTGAGAGTATTTTTTAACATACTTTTATCAAAAGGTTTTTAGATAAGATTTTTAAATCTATATATGGAAAGGTTGGTCAGACGTAAGAACTATGATCTAATTACTTCTTAAAGTAAATATAAAAATATATTAGTCAAATGATCCAATTGAGATGCAAACTTTGTGTCTGTTGTGACTGAAAGGGCTCAAGATGAAATAACTATTCAAATACTTTTCTATGAGCATATATATTATGAGATACAAAGGATACTTGTTTTATGCTTCATTATAAGAATCCTATTGCAAAATATTTATGAAACTATATCTATTTCAGCCAATCTTTTCTAACGAATTATCTTAGAGCAAACTTATTAGATGTGATATATCAAACACACTAATCACAATTTGATCATAAATTAGAGTCAATGAGAAAAGATATCAAACAAATGATTTTGAGAAATTAACAAGTCACGTCTCATATAATGCATTAAATGAAGAATTTTTAGTATGATTATTTTACAAACCAAATCATCATCTTAGCACCATTAATTAAATAATATATATATATATATATATATATATATATATATATATATATATATAATTTAAATTTAATTAAATCATAATGTGATTTTTCTATTTTACACAATTTGTCATAAATTTAGAGAGAGATAGAAAGTAAAAAGTAAAGAGATTTGAAGAAATGGTGATCTTTTTGAAATAAAATTTGTTTAATTTATTTTTTCTATTTATAAACTTTTTACTTAAATAATAAAATAATTATACTTTATTTAAGTTATTCTTGCCTTTATAAAATTTCTAATGAAAAATTTGTATATATTAAAATAACATAATTGAATTTTAATTTTAAAATATATAATAAAAAAAATCATTTCGTTAAAATATTTCGTTTAACTTCTTTTTTTATTAAAATCAGAATCTTACTTTAAACCGATTGAAATACTATTTCATAATAATTATTTATATTACTATCCCCCTCTCACTCAACCAGCTTTTATTTCCCATTTATTGTATTTTAAAAATAATAGTTTCCTTTATTATGAAAAAATAATTAAAACTAAAAACATTAATATCTACAATCCATGTTTGAAATAAATAAATAAGTTTTTTAGTTATTGCTAACTCCTATTACAATTTTTATGAAAAGAAAAAGTTAAAATATTGAACAATAATGTTTATCTGAATCTGAATACAATACAGGTTACTGTCCTCTATTTGTCTCTATATACAAACAGATAGATATTTAAATACATATTTACTAACTTTATTTCTATACATTTATATACAATAAAAGTATTTAAAAAGTCATAACAATTTTTGAAATCTAATTGATCAGACATTTAATATTTTTTCATGAGGAGTTTATATTTTTATAAATGAAAGTGTTATAAAGTAACATTTTTAATATTTTTAAATAACCTTTTTAACCTAATATTTGTTTTATAATTTGTATTTCATCATCTTTTCAGTAATTAATAAAATTATACTCTAATAATTTATATATAATTAAAGATTATATTCAGACCAAAATACTGCATAATAGAATTTAAAAGAAGGCAGTTAGTTCAATTTTTTTGAAGTGGCATGGGTAATTGGTAGTGATTATAAATAAATGCAAAAAAATATTTTTAAAAATGATTTTTTGTAAATACCATTTGAAACATTTATTTAATCAAATTTAAATCAACTTAATAATGAAATCAAAACTAATTTATTTGAAAAAGTAAATTAACTTATACATAAAATAGTTCTTATGCTAAAAAATAAACAGATATAAAATTAAGAAAACTATAAACATAGGGAAATTCTTATAATAATAATAATATATTATAAGGATTTTTTTTTCAAATACGTATCACTATCATCTTCTATTCCTGAAAAAAAAATTATCATTTTTTAGTATATATATATATATATATATATATATATATATTTTTTTTTATTTATTT
>Ga0209489_109511_pt1 | contig 12005 bp, 8 predicted proteins | sample SiratrowhiteBW_FD_187527 | JGI IMG/M metagenome (GOLD analysis project Ga0209489, IMG submission 187527) | Root nodule microbial communities of legume samples collected from California, USA - Siratro white BW (SPAdes) (version 2) | ecosystem: Host-associated > Plants > Roots > Nodule | place: USA... | reverse complement strand
GGGGAGTAGAAATTGGTTGATTAATTGTATGAGAACAATTAATTGAGTTAGTGGAACTTTCTCTGCAAGTTGTGCAGAGAAGACTGGACGTAGCCCTGTGTGGTGAACCAGTATAAAATTGATTGTGCCTCTTCTTCTTGAACCCTTTTCTTTTAAATTCTTGCACTGCACAATGAATTAAATTGAAAGATTGAATTAATTTATGGTAATCTTGATAAAACTGGTGTATGTCCTCAACTGTATATTGAACTGTAACTTGAATTGTGTGATTGATTCTAATTATTCAACTGTAGCAGTTTACGAAATCTTGATTAGCAGATTGTTTCTTTTCAAACGTTGAATTACATACAACATTAACTGGAAATTGATTGCATTGCTGAAAAATTGAATAATCTGCAATATCACATCAGGTTTAATTCTGAACAAATCTGATTTGAAAGTTGTTCTGCAAAGTTAAGAATCTGAGTTCTTTCATACTTAAGAGTTCATTTCTGCAGTATGATTTTTGATACTTTTGTGTACTTGATCTTGTGTTGACATTGAAAATTGACTGTGTGACTCAGGTTAGTTGCGATAGCCACTATTGGATTTTGTTGTTGAAGCAAGCATTGAAGCCTTGCCTGCACCAGGTGCATTTCTTTGACCTTGCTTTTCGGTTATCTTGCATCGAGCTCGAGTTTGCTGAGTCAAGCTTGGCTTTTTATGCTCAAATTCTGCTCCTTTCTCTCACTCCTTCAAGACTTAAATCGTCTTTCTTCTAATCCAATGCTTTTATGCTCAAATTCAATCAAAATACTAGAAACTCAAATTCTTTTTCTAACCCTCACAATCATTTATTAAAAAAACCAAATAAAATTGAGAATTATGCAGATTTTAAGTGTTGAGAAAGTTAAATTTTGTCATAAAATAAGCCAATAATATCATGTAAATTAACTCTATCAATAAGTATGACATCAGGTCCTTCTAGAATTGCAATTTCCCCGCTACCTTTTAAGTTGGTAGCCCCATCTACCAACAAAATCCACCTTATGCTAGTTCCCTTAGTAGGACCAGTTGGCGGGGTAAGCTCTGTAATAAATTTGACCTAAATTCGATACTTGATTGGCCCCTAAGGCTCATACTGCAAGTTAAACTTTGATAGTTCTACCAACCACTTTACCATTCTACATTTGATGTCTCCTTCCATGAGCACCTATTTGATCAGGAGATCAGTCATTATGACAACGGTATGGTTCTATAAATAGTGTCATATTCGTGGATATATCGCTACCATCGCTAATGTTGCCTTCTCAACTTTTTTGATTTCGAATCTCAGGTCCCTATAACACATTGTTGACGAAGTAGATGGATCTCTACCTTTTGTCATCTTCCTGTACGAGCATCGAGATTATTGACTGGTCAGTCACTATGAGATATAATTGAAGTGACTTGTGTGGCACTGGTTTGTTGAGAACTAGGGGGGCTTAGATAAGTATTCTTTCAATTTCAAAAAGGCCTATTGCATTCTACTGTCAAAACAAAAAGATCAATCTTCCAAATACATTGAAAATAAGGAAAACCCTTGTCTCCTCCATTTGGAAAGGAATGAGACAAGGTTAAAATTCATCTTGTTAAACACTAGACCTTTTTCACATTCGTGGGGCTCCTCATGTTGATGACAGTCGAACACTTATCCGGATTCGCCTCTATTCCTTTTTTGGTAAGTAAAAACCCTAGGAATTTTTGTGCCTTTACACCAAATACACATTTGTCTAGGTTGAGCTCAAGTAAATACTTGCTCATAGTCGCGAACAATTCCTCCAAGTCCAACTAGTGATTTTTCATTGTTACGTACATAACTACCATGTCATCAACATAAGCCTATACATTATTTTCGATCATTGATTATAGTATTTTGTCCATTAAACAATGGTAATTTGCACCAATATTCTTCAAACTGAAATACATCACCTTATAGAAAAAGTTTCCAACTTCATCCATGAATATGGTCTCATCCTCGCCCATAGGATGCATTCACATCTGGTTATCCCAAATACGCTTCCATGAAGCTATAAAACCACATCTAGATGAGTTATCCATCAGTTCGTCTATGTTGGACAAAGAATATGAATCCTTAAGGCAAACATTATTCAAATTAGTTAGGTCGATGCACATCCTCTATTTTTTGTTCGGCTTCTTCACCATCACCATCACTGTATTTGCTAATTATTTTAGGTATTGAATCTCTCGAATATGATCAACATCTAACAATTTTTTACTTTTTTCTTTGATGGCATTTCATTTTTCATCCCTCAGCTTTCGTCATTTATGTATGACATACTTAACTCTTGGATCGATAGCTAGATGATGACACAAAAATTAGGATCAATCCCTAGCATCTCGGAAGAAAACTAGGAAACATTCTCATTTTTCAATACATCGATCATTTCACTCACTACATGTTTGGTCAAAGCCACCACTATCTTAGGCCTTTTCCCATTTCTGACATTGACATCCTTGACATCACCAACTAGTTTCAGTCTCTGATCCTTGTAGATGACTTCAAGATTGGTCTTCAGAGTATGTGTCTCACTGGAAGTACATATAGCATAAGAGCCCCGTTTGGTATGAAGATTGTTTTCAAAACACTTGTCACTTTTTGATTGAACCTCATGGTTGCAACTTTCCCCTCTATTGTACGGAACTTTATTTTAAGGTGTACGAAGGAGACAATAGCTCTTAACCTATTCAGATAAGGTCTCACCAACAATAAATTATATGAAAAAGTATCATTAACCACTATATACTTCACCAAAATTTTACTTATTGATGATCCATTTGAGAATAGTTATCAACTCAACATGTCCTCAAACTTCAACCTACTCGTCCAAGAAACCTACTAAGACTCTGTCAAAAGGTTTTAATTGGTTGCATGGAATCTGAAGTCCCATGAATGTATCCTAGAACACGATATTGACTAAGCTTCCTTGATTTATCAAGACACGATGCACATTGTGTCCCATCACGATGATTGTGAGGACAATGGGACCATCCTTGTGAGGGGAAACATCTTCTAATTTAGCATTCGGAAAACTTATTTTTGGTGTTGGAAAAGCGTTTGTAGTTATAAAGGACAAAACAATGCAAGAATATAGTTTCCTACTTGAGTTGGTCATCCCCCTCCAGCAAATTCCCCTCCGATTATATTGAAATCTCATAGTATTGGTGTCTCATGCTTAGTAGTAGCCTAAGGATAAGGGCTCAAAACTCGTTCTGCTGCTTGGGTTGACTCTTTATTTCGTCTTAAGTGTCCATCCTTAGTTAATTGAACAAGTTGGCTCGATATAACATAACATTTCTCGTTGTCATGTCCTTAGGCCTGATGGAATTCACACCAGGCATCACGTAGATAATTGAGCAGTTGATCGATCCTCAGTAAAAGTCACAATATAACACTACTAGAAAATTATTGAACAGTGATCTAAATTAGTGACTGATTTTTTCGACCACTGTCCGTAATTGAATTAGTGACCGAAACAATTTGGTTACTATCAGTGACCGAAAAATTCAGTCACAAATTCGGTCACTGATTTCGATCACAGATTCAGTTTCTAATTTTGGTCACTAATTCGGTCATTGATTTCGGTCACTAGCTCGATCACAAATTCGATCACAGATTCGGTTACAAATTCAATCATAAATTCGATTACAAATAATAATAATAATAATAATAATTTTAATAATAATAGTAAACATAAGTGCCCACGAACATTTCTTCATTTGGCAAGTGAACTTGTATAAAGATGTCACATAAGCGATTAAGATATTTTTTCAAAGCCTCACTTTCCTGCTATTTAACATAAAAAAGATTATCAATTTGAGCACTTCTCATGAGAATTCCCACAAACATCTTGCATCAGACAATATCTGAATCCCCTAATATCAACATTTGGGCTTCAAAGAGTTTGAGATGGCTTTCCAAATCACCTAACCCTGAAAGTAGTGTGATTTTAGGCACCATATAGTGTGGTAGTACTTGTTCCTCCATGATGACAAGAAAGAAAGGTTGTGGATATGCTTGGGTGTGGATTAGATAAGGGCCAATTGGTTCTTGGCGAGACATTTGTCTACAAATGACATGTTGCTCTATTTCTTCAAGTAATCACTCTACCTCATGGTGTCCATGATTTGTTACAAAGTAATCACTCTACCTCATGGTGTGGATTTTAACCGTTTGTCTTTGGTTTCTTATGTTAGTTCTAAATAGTTGTCGTGTAAAAATGAAAAATTTAGTATATCTTATAGAGGTAGGAGAAATTTTATTTAACTCCATGATGGGTACCAATTTGTGATGATTCAAAGTAATGACTTTAAACCATAAAGGCTTTTAGTTCCTTTTTTTTAATATGATTGTGTTGAACTTATAACAATTGGTTATAAGGATACAAAATAATATGAAAAACGGATTCAGGAATCCTAAGGTTCAGTTACTGCTTGTAAGTTTCGGTAGAATCATTATTGTTCCCACAAAATTTGTTAAAGTAAACAGGTAACACCATAGGATCAACATAGTCATAACTTATTATGCAACTCCTTGCTATATCACCTAAATGGCTAATCTTCTTAACTAGAACTTTTAATTCTCCTTTAATATTATTGTGAAGTTACAACATTCTAAAATCATTGAGATCTTTTGTTTAAAAGGCGACCTAGACACATCCCTCAAAGGACGAGGCTTACGAAATGTCCTCTATCACACGTTTAGCTTGCTAAAACTAATCCACAAGTCAGGAGGTATCATTTATGTCTTCTTTTTCTTGGATTCTTTATTGTTCTCAGAATCTTATTGCAATGTCCTTCATTTCTTAGATAGTAATTGTAGTTTTATACATTTAAAAAATATCCAAATTTACTGGTAGTGGCATTGTTTTTTCCCGTAATTTATTCTCAAACTATTTAATCTCCAATGAATTTTTAAAATAGAAAAATCATTTCAAAGTAGTATATTTCTTTCTCTCGTTAATACGTGCAAAATAAATAGCAAAGTACATTTAAAAGTTGTATATTTCAGAATACATTTCAAATTCCTTAAATTTAAAAGTATCAAATAAGATTAATTAAAAAATCAATAAAAGATATTTACAGTTCCGAAATTCAAAACGTGCAATTTAAATAAAACAACAATAAATTTAATAGAGTGATTTATTCACACTGAAGTATCTGTTTCAAATTATCTTTGGGCTTACATAAAGATTGGTGAGTGACTCTGACATCTTCTCTTCGTTCCTATAAATTAATGGAGTTTGGGTTCTTGAATATTCAAAGCAAAAGTCATCCTATCTCCCTTCTAAAGCCATAGAATATAATATACTAGAAAACCAAGCATGTCTAAAGTATCATCATCATCACTTCCTGCTTTCCCGTTGGACGCCAAGCCCAACTCAAATTTCACTCGACACACTGCAAACTTTCATCCTTCCATTTGGGGGGATTATTTCCTCTGCTGTGATTCTAGTTTTCATGTAAGTGCAAACATTAATTTCTAATCTTACTTTATAGATTTAGTTTCATCTACTTAATATCAGATTTACTTATTTTATTTGTTTTGAAATAATTTTAGTAGTGTACTAAATTTATGAATTAATTGCAGTATTTCATGGCAATATATTCACATCAAAGTTCATAAAAGAAATAAATTCGTAACATTAGTTGATTTACTTTATGTATGGTGTTAAATTGTTTTATCCTAACTTATTATTGACTTTCTGTGAAAATCAAAATCAAAAAATGTTTCTTATGCTGGAGTTTTCATAACCGCATGCACGAAGATGATAGTGACATCAAACAAGTTCCACTGTTAAAAGAATATGTGAGGAAGATTATTGTCTCTCTGGTTGATAACAATCTCCTTTTTTCAAGTTAAACTTCATCAACTCAGTTCAACGTTTGGGTGTTTCTTATCATTTTGAACATGAAATTGATGAAGCATTGCATGAAATTTATGAGATTTCAACAAAGGAAAATAATATAGTAAATTACGAAGATGATCTTCATCATGTCGCTTTGCTCTTCCGGTTGCTTAGACAACAAGGATATCGCATTTCATCCGGTATGAATTTGTCAATTATTTAATTATATTAATTTAATTGATTACTAAATTTAATTATTAATTTTATTTTATAGTTATTTAGTAATTAAAATTTAATTTAGTCATTGTTTTAGTCATAAATAACAACTATTTTATTTAATAGTTAACATTGATCTTTAAATAAATTTTTTTCTTGTAATGATTATATTTACAATTTTTTTCTTAAATATGCTTATAAAGAAATTTGTTCAAAAAGACCCTACATGTTGGAAGAGATTTTGATCTTGTATAGCATCCAAGTGCAATCATCATATATTTAAATATAAATCTTGAAATTTAACACGTTATTTAATTACAAAACAGATGTATTTTGCAAATTCAAGGACCAAGCAGGAAAGTTCAAGAAAAACATTCTGAATGATATACAAGGAATGTTGAGCTTGTGTGAAGCATCCCAATTAAGATTTCATGGAGAAGATATACTGGAAGAAGCATATAGTTTTACTCTCATTCAGTTAACTAAGTCATTAACCACCAAATTAAGTCCTTTTCTTTCTGGGTTAGTGCATCACAGCTTAGGACAATCACTTCGCAAGGGAATGCCAAGGTTGGAGGCAAGATATTATATATCTTTCTACCAAGAAGATGCCTCACATAATGAACGTTTGTTAACCTTTCCAAAACTAGATTTTAATATGTTACAGAAGCTCCATCAAAAAGAAGTCAGCAATGTGACCAAGTAATATTTTCCTCCAAACGTAACATTTTTTTAAATGAAAAATAAACAAATAATCCAAATCTAAGACTTCTTTGAGAAATTAATTTGGGATTCTTTTTTTCAGGTGGTGGATTAAAGATTTGAACGTCTCCACAAATCTTTTGTACGAGATAGGATTGTGGAAGCTTGCTTTTGGATTGTCGGAGTCTATTATGAACCACAATATTGTCTTGCTAGAAGGATAATGAAGAAAGTATTAGCCATATCATCCATCATTGATGATGTGTATGATGCCTATGGAACCATTGATGAGATAGAGATTTTCACCAGTGCAGTAGAAAGGTCAAAAAATTATTTATATCCTTGTATCTTTCTTATTTTATCCTTCAAAATAAAATTAAAGTAAACTTTCTAATGATTAGCAGGTGGGATATCTCCTCATTGGTTGATTTACCAGAATATATGAAATTATGTTATAAGACACTTTTAGATATTTTTGAAGAAACAGAACAGGAGTTGAGAAATCAAGGAAAAGAAAACTTCGTCAAGTATGCTAAAAAAGAAGTATGGTTAGATTGTTTTTAATTTTTACTTTTAAATTTTTGCTTTTAATTTTTACTTTAAGATACCTTATATATTTGGTCATAACATTTTTCATTTGAAATCTTGAGTAATTTTTTATTTTCTGATAAATATTTTTCAATGGTTGGAAGAATTGAGAAAATAGTCTTTCATTATGTACAATTACATCTTTTTCCATTAAAAATTGTTATTATGTGTTCACCCAATCCATTAAAATTTTTTTTATGCGTCTTGAACATATAGCCTTTAATGAAAATGTTAATTAATTTCCATCTATTCTTATACCAATAAGAATGAGTGTATATGGCATAAATAAACACAGACCGCTGTTTGGTAGACCTAAGTTTGACCTTTTGCAAAACTAAAATACGATTTATTTACCTGATACGTATCTTTTAAATGAATATGAATTTTAGTTTTAAATAATATTGTAATTTTGATATTTTAATGTAAGTGATCATGCTTATTATTTAAGACATAAATATATTATTTTTATACAATATTATAACAATTTTTATATAATATAGTATCAATACTAAGAAAAGATTATTTATATTTATTTAAATAGGTTAATATGTAGGTTTAAAAGATTATTTTTGAATGGTTAATGAACTAAAGTTTTTTAACTAAGTAAACTTTTATATAACCTAAACCTTACATATTAAATGGTCCATTCTAGATTTCATATACAACACTCATTCCAGATTCCATATTCACCACACATATTTCTTCATTTGGTAACCAAATATTTTGATCCCTGATAATGTACCAAAAGATTCTTGTGACCAACAAAAGTAACAAAGAAAGGTCTTATCATATATATGTATTTTTAACTATAGATGAAACGACTAGTCCAAGCATACCTTATTGAGTCAAGATGGTTTCATTCCAACCACACACCGACAGTAGAGGAGTACATGGAGGTTGCAACTATGTCATGTGGTTATGCTATGTTGACAACTGTATCTTTCTTGGGCATGGAAGACACAACAGAAGAGTTCCTCATATGGGCAACGAGTGGCCCAAAAATTATTGTAGCTGCTTCAACTATTTCTAGACTCATGGATGACATTGTGGGAAGTGAGGTATATGTTAGATACCCTTTGCCATTCTTTTCAACCATTTTATGAATTCACTAAACGAGTAGATAACGTTAAATATTTTTATGGGAATCTCGCAAAACACACTTATCATAAAAACTATGTTTAAAAAAAGTAATAAGATTGTTCTTATTCATATGCTCAATGCTTATTATAGGTTATGTATGGAACACAAACACATTTTGTTTTAAAACATGGAAGGAAAACCTTTCATTTACCATAGATTCAATAATTCCTCTAATTTTAGAAAAAGTAGGAGAACAAGATTAAATAATATTTTCTTCTTAAATATGTTTTGGCCCCAGTTTAATTATCAGATTTTGTTTACTATATTTAATGAAAAAATATATTTTTTTGCCTCAAACAATTAGTTTTATTTATTTATTCTTGAAATATAGCATTTTAAATATAACAAAAGTGATTTACGTAATAATATTGAGAAAAGTAATAATTAGGAACGGAAAAGTGAAGAAAAATTTATTAGAGACTCCAACAAAATTCCATAATTTGTCAAAAATCGAAAACCTATTTAAGTCACACATTCTTTAGATATAGTTATTTGGATTCACATTAAATTTTATGCCATATTTATGTAGTTTGAACGTGAAAGAGGACACGTGGTCTCAAGCCTTGATTGTTATATGAAGCAATATAATACCTCAAGGGAAAATGCCATTCAAGAACTGCGTAAGTTGGTGGAGAGTGCTTGGAAGGACATTAATGAAGAATGCCTTAATCCTACTCAAGTACCAATGAAGTTTCTCATGCGTGTTGTCAACCTTGCACGAATGATGGACGTACTTTACAAAGAAAAAGATAATTATACAAATTCGGGAGGAATACTGCAGGATTATATAAAAGCTTTACTAGTTAATAAGGTGCCCATACAAATAAGCTAAACGCTTATTTCTTTTATATATATATTGTTGATCTATTTCTTGAATTTCTATAATATTAACTGATAATTTATCTTTAGCTTAATAATTATCTTTTTAAAAAGTATCAATCAAAAATAAATATTATGAATTTTTTGTTTCCGTGAGTAAAATAGATCCTATCATCACTATTTAAACTCAACAATTTTTTTTTTAATTATCGGTACATAAAAAAACAATTAATCAAAATTATTTCAGAGAAAAAAACCTTACTAATGAGGAAAGATGCGTCCCATGTCAAATTACTCAGCTATATTTTTTAAGAATATTTTTTTTATTATATTTGTATTGTTTCATAATATAGATATTTTAAGGAACAAGTCTTTTATAATTTTAATCTAAATTATTCTTAATCTTAGATTATTAAGGAAAATAATAATACTCACAATCTAGATAGATGACGGACATGTAGATGTAATGGTTTAACTTACTCAAATAAGATTTTTTTAATGGTTAATATTTCTTTGAGGTGAGATTATGATGATAATTTTATTTGTGGTATTTTTGATTTCGAACACCTAATACTCCATAGCATTTATTGAATGGAGTTGAATATAGTTATATATTCGTGAGATTAATGATTTTAAAGAAGGGATCTATAAACTAGGTAATCAGTTTAAACTCTAATAAAATTAAAATCTTGACTAGGGAAGATTGAAGAAAGGAAGAAAAATAGTTTTTATAAGTGATTTATGATAAGTTAATTTATTTGAGTCTAACATTATACTATACGGTAGTTTAGAGTTGTAAAATATTGAAGAAACTATTATGTTGCTCTTTTTACGGTTCTTAATACTAAAATAATATTAATTCATGTTATTAAGACATTAAGGTGTATTACTAAATAATTAATTTGATTAATGTATTACCAATTTAGTTTTCAACCTACTAAGTCACACGTAGATGAGAGTTTTTATATTTTTCTTTTGAGATATTAATGTTTGATTGTTAAATTAGATAATTTAATGTGACAAAAAAATTATTAATTAAAAATAAAATATTATTATATTATTAGCTAGTGTATGAAATATAATGGAAATATTCTAGTTGAAAAATATGTTACATGTTAAAAAAATAACAAATGTTGTTATATGTATTAGAAATAGAATATATTTCAATTTTCCTATTGATTTCTTAACAATAGAACACTACAGGAAAACCATTAAATAGTGGGACCAAAAGCCCATGCAAAATACCTAAAACCCACGCATATGCATGGGAATAACGTGGGGAAGAGACCCGCGCTAGGTTGGTTGATGCAAAGCCAAGGTTGCATGGCATGGACAGGTGGAGGCTACCTTGCGTGGGCCAGACCACGCTACACCCACAAAAGGTGACGTTTAATTAAATATAATAAAGTATGCGTGAGTCAAACCCACGTAGAAGTTGTAGAAGCTTGCGGGGGCTAGACCCACACTTAAAATGCAATCATGAGGGTTACGTGGGACAAGCCCTCGCACAGGTAAATTATTAATATTTTATTAGGTGGAGTTTGCGGGGGCCTGGCCCATGCTTATAATAAAATAAATAATTTATTTTGAAGCTTGTGTGGGTTCGACCCTCGCATTGGTCAGGAAAATAATATATTATTTTTATTATTGTGTGGGCTTGACCCTCGCATGATGTGAAATATTAAATATTTAATTGCCATTAGCGTGGGTTTAGCCCAAGCAAAGAGTAATTTAAAAAAAAATATTTTAAAATTTTGAAAACCAAATGCTGAAAATCAGAAAATATCCACTAACACGTAGAACTCCATTATAGTCCATTTTAAAGATACTAAATTGTAAGTATAGTCCATTGAAATACTAAACTGCAATGTCTAAAAACAAAATTACTATTATAAAACAAAATAAAAAAAGACATGTAGGACATATATGTAGAACTCATGGATGGGGTTGGTCGTCATGAGCTTCATCATAAAGTGGGTGAACTTGACTCGTACCAGTTGAAGTATCAGCACGTTGACTCTCCATCATAGCGGCAAGTTGTTGCTGCATGAGCTTCATTTGTTCCTTTGCTTCGTTTAGTTCGTTTTGAAATCGCTCTTCTCGGGCCATCTGAGTAGAGTAATCAGTGGCAGTAGCAACAAATGATGGCTGAATGAGGGAAGACACTCCTTGACGGTAGTTAGCAACCAAGTCTATTGTGCCATAAACTCGACCTCTACTCTTTCCTCTAGTAACCTCCTTCCAAGCTTGAAGCTTGGTTGCTAAATCTAGTTAGGCAACATTAGTGTTGGAACCTGATGAACTTTCTGATTGTATGGCCCTTAATCGATGATGATAATTTTCCTACACAATAATTATAACATCGAAATGTTAAAAATTAGATGAAAAATTAAGAATGAATTAAAGAAAATTTTAAGATTAAACTTACATAAGTCTCACGTGAGCGAGTATCAACCCATAGAGTAGACACTTATTATTGGACTAAGTTGTCTTCTTATGAGGAATTGGAATTTGAATTGGAATTCAAATGTAAAGTCATAGAGTAGACAAAACAAAATTAGTCACATCTAACAAAATGATTACCCTATGTAGACAAACAAAATTGTTACTATGGTTTTTCTATTGATTTGTTTACATATATATATATATATA
>Ga0209489_109510_pt1 | contig 12006 bp, 11 predicted proteins | sample SiratrowhiteBW_FD_187527 | JGI IMG/M metagenome (GOLD analysis project Ga0209489, IMG submission 187527) | Root nodule microbial communities of legume samples collected from California, USA - Siratro white BW (SPAdes) (version 2) | ecosystem: Host-associated > Plants > Roots > Nodule | place... | reverse complement strand
GGGAGCAGTGGATCAATTTAGCAGGGTACTGATTTCTACGGGGAGTAGGAATTGGTTGATTAATTGTATGTGAACAATTAATTGAGTTAGTGGAACTTTCTCTGCAAGTTGTGCAGAGAAGACTGGATGTAGCCCTGTGTGGTGAACCAACATAAAATTGATTGTGTCTCTTCTTCTTGAACCTTTTTCTTATCATCTTGATTTGTTCTTGCACTACACAGTGAATTAAATTGAAAGATTGAATTAATTCTTGGTAATCTTGATAAAACTGGTTTAAGTCCTCTGCAGTATATTGATGTGTGCAATGTAACTTGAGTTGTGTGTAGCAGTTTATGAAATCTTGATTAACAGATTGTTTCTTTTCAAACATTGAATTACATACAGCATTAACTGGAAATTGATTGCATTGCTGGAAAATTTAATAATCTGCAATATCTCATATTAGTTTTAATTCTGAACAGATCTGAAGGTTGTTTTGTAATATTAGGAATCTGAGTTGCTGCATACTTAAGAGTTCATTACTGCAGTGTGATTCTTGATATTTTTACTGAAAGAATTGTGTATTTGATCATGTGCTGACATTGAAATTAACTGATAATTGACCTTGGCTGAATTACTGTAGTATTGCAGAATTGATATCATTGTTGTGTGTTCTTGGTGAAACTGAATAATTGAATATGCATTCTGAATTAGTTTCATGTCTGTATTAATTACTGGTGTTAGGGAAATTTATAAGATTTACTAATATTGATTGAAACCAGTGTAGTGTTTTGTTAGAAGTTTTAAATTAGTATTTTGTAATACTGCTCTTCTCTGCTCTCATTCAAGTTTGATTTTTTTGTGCTTCTGTTCTGAGTGTATACTGAAATTAAAACAGTGTGAACCTGACCTGATTAATGTGCTGCTGTGAAATTGCAATTCAGTGTGCTGTGTGCTTATATCTGTCAGTATAACAAATTGATTCATTCGTGCCTTGAATCAATTTATTTATTTACTGTACCATATATCTTTAATACCAAGATTCATTAAAGTTTTTCAGATTGTGAAAACTATTTTAAAGGTCTAAATTGGTTAAAATCTTTCAAAGTTCAATTCACCCCCACTCTTGAACTCAGCCTAAAACGTTTTCAATGTGCCAAGCAAATTTGTTCCAAAAACTCCTTATGAACTTATGACAAGGAGACCTACTCTAAAACATTTTCGTGTATGGGGCTGTAAAGCAGAACATAGACCTTATAATCAAGAGACTGAGAAACTTGATCCGAAGACTATTTTTGGCTTCTTTGTTGGATATAACATTGAATCTAGAGGTTGCAAATTTTACTATCTTAATCACACTACCATAATCATTGAGTCTCATTGTGCAATCTATCTTGAAGGGAACTTGGGAGATGATTCAATCATGCAACAATATCCAGTTGAATTCAGAGAGGAGCATGTTGATATTCCTTTTCCAATTGAACCCATTATAGGGACTATTCTATCTGATTTGGTTCATAATGATGTTACTGACCCTATTATTGATATCATATTGATCATATTGTTGAAGGGTATATTCCAAATTCATATGTTATTGAGCCTGCGCTTAGAAGATCAGGAAGAGTTTCTACATCTACGCAATCTACCAGGTTCAAGAATTATATTGTGTGTTTGTTGGAACATGAGTTTAATTCTATTGTGGACACCGATCCTATTTCTTTTCATGAAGCCACTTTAAATTCTGATTATTTACAATGGATGGCTGCCATGGAGGATGAATTGGCTTCTATGAGGAAGAATGATGTTTCGAATTTGGTAGAATTACCTATTGGGTGCAATTTTGTTGGTTGCAAATGAGACTTTAAGACTAAGCGTGATGCCAATGGAGAAGTTGAAAGGTACCAAACCAGACTTGTTGCAAAAGAATATAATCAAAGGGAAGGCATAGACTACGAAGAGACATTTTCTCCTGTTTCTACTAAAGATTCATTTCGTATTATAGTGGCACTTGTAGGTCATTTTGATCTGAAGCTTCATCGAATGGATGTGAAGACTGAATTCTTGAATGGCGATCTCTTTAAGGATGTGTACATAGACCAAACTGAGGGCTTTATTGAAAGTGGTAAGGAACACATGGTCTGAAAATTGAAAAAAAAATAAAAAATATATATATATATATATATGGCTTGAAATAGGCTTCAAGACAGTGGTACCTAAAGTTTGATCATGTTGTTTCTTCCCTTGGTTTCAAGGAAAACATGGTTGATCAGTGTATCTATTTGAAGGTTAGTGAGAGCATGTTTGTCATTCTTGTGTTATATGTTGATGGTATTCTTCTAGCTAGTAATGATAATGATTCCTTGCACAAGACCAAACAATTGCTAATGACTCATTTGATATGAAGGATCTAGGAAATGCCTCTTTTGTTTTAGACATTGAGATCCATCATGATAGATCTTGTGGCATTGGTTTATCTTAGAAGAGTTACATCAAAAGGATTTTAGACAGATTCAACATGAAGTTTTGTATCCCTTAGACTACTCCCATTAAAAAGGGTGAGAAGTTTTCTAGGTCCCAAAGTCCTCAAAATGATTGTGAAATTGTAGGAATGGAGAAAATTCCTTGTGCTTCCACTGTTGGCAGCCTTGTGTATGTTCAAGTTGCACACGTCTTGATATTGCAATCCTGGCTTGGCTCACTAGCAAGCTACAAAGTGTGTTATGAGGTATCTACAAGGTACCAAAGATTATATGTTGAGTTACAGAAGATTGGATTGCCTTAAAGTGAAAGGGTATTATTCTGATTATGGTGGTTGCCCAGATGATTTGAAATCTACATCTGGGTGTATATTCTTGTTGGCTGAAGGTGTTGTTTCTTGAAAGAGTTTTAAATAAATACTTACAACTACTTCAACAATGAGGCAGAGTATATAGTGTGTTGTGAGGCTACATGTCAAGCAATTTGGTTGAAAAATTTTATTACTAAGCTTGACATTGTGGAGAGTATCTCTAGGTCTCTTACCATATATTGTGATAACTTTGATGTGGTGTGCTTCTCTCGTAATAATAACACCACAAAACGATCAAAACTTTTGACACAAAATTTATGTTTATTAGAGAGAAGATTCACGAGTTTCAAACTCGAATTGAGCATATTCCCGCAGAGCTTATGATCACAAATCCTTTGACTACGGGATTGACCGTTAGAATCTTTGTTGAGCATGTAACCCATATGCGTATAATGAGGTTTTTTATGTATCATTTTAGTGGGAATTTTCTTTATGTATATGTACTTCCTTTTTTTAGACCTCATTTATTGCATTGTCATGTTTATTAAAATGTTTGACAATAATTATTTATTATTGTGACGACAATTATATTTTATTGCCATATTTTGTTTATTATGCTTTGCGTAATTGAAATTATTTATATTATTTTGTATAATGACATAATTTTGAAATATTTTGGACCCAGTCTTAAATTGTTATTATGATGGGATCGTTTTAATTTGATATAGCATCTTAGACAGATGATTGGGACATATATATCATCACTCCTTCAGTATGATTCTCTATAGTGATAAGATACTTAAACATTTCATTTTGGATCTTTTGGTTAAATATGTTGTAATATTTTGGCATTTTATTGTGGCCACATGTTGTGAGTTGCTCTACATTAATTTTCAATGTTGTGATCTAATTTATGTTGTCCAAGTAGGAGAATGTTGGAATAATTATTTTTTGGACATACATAAATTAGTAATTTGTCCAGATTAACTTAGTTGTCGAAATATTTTTCAACCATTATTGTTATTATTTATTGGGTTACATAAAATGATGTTTTTTAGCATGTGAAAATGCATGTCATTGGGTCAGCTGATAATAAATGGGTTGGACCCATTATTAATAAATAATATTTGGAAGAGTCTCTACGGCTTCCCATAGTAAGTTATTTTATTCTATTATATTTAACAATAAAAATATACTTCTTTCTAAGTGGGTCTTTTCTGACATTGGGAGCAATTCATACACACTCTTGATTTCTCTCTATTGATCATTGATTTAGGATGAACAAAACTAAGAGAATGATGATTCAAAGCTCTTTGTATACTCTTAATAGCAGATTTACAATAGACATTCAAATATTTAATAAATTCTTTATTTCTTCATTATATTGTACGATATATTTCTCTTTTTACTTCTTGTACTATCTAGCTCAGGGCGACTGCTTGTCGCCCAAGAGTATTAGTCATCATCAAAAAATGCTTAGTGTGCTGCCCAATATTAGGACGAGCATGAGACAGTTTCTGAGTTAGAAGGACCACTTGTCGCCCTTGGCCAAAAGGTGTACTGCAAACAAGAGACTCTCAGTAGTTGAAGCATACACGCAACCTCTGCCAAGACAGTCTGCAAAAGCTGACGTAACGTAAGTTTCAAGTCATGCATAAACCTTATAAATACAAGGATAAGTAAGGTCAAAGGTATGTGAAAACTAAGTTCAAGTCACCTTAGCTCCGATAACCGTATATTTACTTGAGCGTCGGAGTGTAATCGCAGGTACACCCCTCCGTTGTGGCTTGGGCAAGCACCAACCGGACGTGGGCGGATACTGAGCAAACGAAGATCGAGCTGAAGGAATAGACATTGAAGCGAAGTGTATCCTTGACAGGAGGGCGGAAACCATTCGGACGGTCTTAGGCTGATCCTGAAGGTCCCTCAGATTTGTGTAAGAACAATTGGTGCCCACTGTGGGGCCCGAACAATGATGCTAAGAACCTGGATGGTATCTACCCGTAGTCAAGTAGGCGAGCAAAGATTGGAAAAGGCAATAGCTGGTACAGATCAGATGACTTTGCTGCTATCATTACAGTGCGAGATGGCAGACAACAGAATTTGGATGATCTTCGCGTCTTGAGACAACAGAATGAGCAGGACCTGCGCGCCCTCAAACAGGAGTACGAGGAGATGAAGAAGAAGCTGCTGGGCGACAAAATAGAGAAAACAAAAGTGATCACAATATTAGGTCGCTTGAAAGTGAACACCACAAATCTTGAAAAGGAGGACGAGGTATCTTACCAGACAGGCGAAACCTCGAGCTTAAATGAAAGACGCCACCCGTTTGTAGATGAAATCATAAATGTAGAATTGCCAGCTAAGTGGATAGATCTTAAACTTTGTAAGAACAATGTTTGTGTTTATTCTTGCTTACTAGTAAAGAGATCTTAAACTTTGTATACGTCGAAAGACCCTACCCTGTCTAGTGTGCAAAAACCAGAGATTTGTTGATCACTCAGACCTTGTATTAGTATTGAGCCAAGAGTGGCTACTGTCAGGAATACTCAGTTTAAGTCAGGAATGACTTGTGTTAAGAATACTCAATATTAGTTAAGAGTGACTTGATAAAAGAATACACATCTATACTTCACAATTAGATTTCTTAGTAGAACTTTACAATTGATCAAGAATTAAACACAATTTGTAAGATTGAATGAACCAATATAAAAATAATGAGAATCTCTTCTCTCTTTTAATATCTTATACTGCATGCTATTTAACTAACTTTATAAGGAAAAAAAAAATTTAAATCTGTTAGAAGATCTCTAAAGTCTTCGTACTTATATAATCTTATATAGTCTGGTTGCACCTAATCAAACAATATCATAAAAAAAAGTATGAAATTTTTTAACAATATTACCCTCTCTCTTCATGTGTTATTTCTTATTTTCTCCAAAATATATTATTTTATAATTTATATGTGGATAAAAAATATATTCTTTTTTTATTACATTATTAAACACACAAGAGCAAAATATATAATCTCTAACAAAAAATAATAATAATAATAATAACAAAAAAATAACAGTAATAATAATAACGATAAGAACAACAAAAACATAAATAATATGAATAAAAACAACAATATATAAATTTGTACTTTTTTATTTTTTTATTTTAAAATATTTTTTTCTTTTCTTCTCCCAACCCAAATTAAATTAAATGAAACATTTTTAATTATTTCTTTTATTTTATTATTCTTTTTATCTTTTTTTTCGTGTTTTTCAATTTTTATAAAACTATTGAAAAATGGGATCAAAATTTGGCTTTCTGAATTAAATTCTGGTCGGATTTTCAACATTGAGACCCCTATTTTAAGTTAATTTAAGTCCTCAAGCACTAAAATCTCAATATGAACAATAAACTTGCATGTAAGGATAAATAAAGTGGAGAGAAACTTATTTGAATATGTTTTTAAAAAATTATTTTTGAAAAATAAATTAAATACAGAATATATCAAACTACCATTGTAATAGATGTGGAATTAGTTAATTTTGTTAATATACGAGTTCAATAACAAAGTTCAAATTACTATTTTAAAAATATCTTGCATTTAATTATATGAACCATAAATAAGACTAAGGATAATTTACAAGCCTATAAAAAAATAATTTACAAAATATATTCATGTATTATATTAAATCAAGTATATTAAATGAGTCTAATCATCCCTCTTAAAAGTTAGTTAATTTTACTAATATATGAGTTATGAGGAAGTAGCCATTTAAAAAAAAAAATCTAACTTCAGACAATTAAGAAAATAAATTAATTGTATTAGAATTTTCGCGTATCTTAATATTCTCTTCAAAATATCATTTTTGTGAAACAAAAGAGTATATCATAACGTCGGAATTAAATGTAAGAAATTGATTATAATTAAGATAATTTAAGAATTACATAAGTACAAAATATTACATTTACTTATATTTGGGAAGAAATTAACCTTTTGTTTGTAAACGAGAAGACATGTTACACTCTCTTCATTTCTTTTCAAATATTAGACTTTTAGAGAATTTTTGTTATTTATTTATCATTTGTAACGTTAAATATCACATTAATTGCTCTTTTATTAATTTCATATTTTTATAAATATAAATTTATATTTATCTTTTATTAATTGCTCTGTTATTTATCTTTAATTAATTTATAAATGCAATTAGAAGGATAGAGAAAGGAATAAAAGAAAAAATATTCAATTATTTTATAAGGATGGAGAATGATTATATTTCTTGATTCTTGAAAAACAACTTTTAAATATATATATATATATATATATATATATAAATTAAGAAGTCCAACTTCACTTTAAGTACTTTTTAAGATTAAAATGAAAATTTTATAAATTAAAATTAACTTATAGATAAACTAAAAATAATAATTTAATAAATGTATTCATCAATTCATTTAGAAGCTAAAAAAAGATATTAAAACTCTCTTTCCCATGGGTTTAAGAGGCTTGTAAAATGAAGATGTATTTTATTTCCAGCAAATGCTTATTAGTTACGCCCACAATTATTCAAAATATCTTCTAAAACCATATCAAATCCGTGACAATCAAAGCAATTGATTTTCCAGCTCTCTGAAAGGACAAACTAAAATTTTGAAGCAGAGACCAAACAAAACACACCAAATGAAAGTGACAAGTATAATGATAAAAATAATAATATTAAAATAAAAGAGAGAGCAATCCTAAGGCTGATATTTGTAGATGCAAACAAATTAAGGATCCCTATCTAGTTTTCTGTTGTAAAAATTTGGCCCTCCTGTCCCTGAAAAACTGAACCCAAAGATTGGAAATCCACATGATACTAACCCCAATGGCCATCACTACCACCAAAACCCACGAAACCCAGGCCCAAGCGGGAACAAGCCCACGCGCGCCCCCACTCGCGTAGAACGCCACCATCCGGTACATGAAGTACGGCCCAATCAAGCCCCTCACAACGGAGTAAACCGCGTAAAACGGCGCCGAGAGCGCGTCGTAGAACTTCGCAGCGGAAGGATCTTCGCGGCGGAGCGCGCCGGCGATGGTCCAGGCGTTCTGGCAGGCGCTGGTGACCTCGGCGAGGACGAGGAGCACGAGGACGGAGAAGGCGCCGTGCGATACGGCGTGGCGGCACGTGAGGACAACGAAGAGCGTAGCCACGTGGTGCGCGATGAAGAGCACGTCGCTCGGGTAGAAGGCAACGTAGTGGAGCAGATCCATTAGGAAGTAGGCGGCGCTGAAATCGAGGACCAGTTTCTGGAAGGCAGTGTTGGGCGCCGCGAACCCCCGCTGGCCGTCGGCGAGAAGGGCGGCGCTGCCGAGGAGCGCGGCGGGGGTGCCGTGGAAGATCGAGATGAGGCAGCTGGAGAATTCGGGTCGGATCTTGTTGGCATGTTTGCGGAAAACGATGAAGTAGCCGACGAGGTAGATGGCGAGGAACATCAGGAAGAATGGCAAAAGAACCCAGCTTTGCAACGACGCTAACGAGGTTGCCATTATTTTTTAGTTTTTTTTTTTTTTTGTTTGAAACCTTTGTCCTGTGTTTTGTGTTTTTGTTGGAAGGGGAAAATAGAATATTCTGGGTTTTTATTCTGATGCCGTGGTTGTGTGTTTAAGGTTTTCTTGGAAGGAATGTGGTTTTGGTAAGGTTAAAGGAAGAGTGACTGAGAGAGAGATGTAGAGATTTGAGGAACTGAGGAATGCAGTAAGCAATGAGTGAAATGAGTTTGATGAACAAACTGGACTCTTTGCTGCTTCTTGGGCTTTTGATGGACTCACTCTATTGGATTTTACAAATTATCATTTTTTTTTATTTGTAAATATTTTAATATAAACAATAATTGTTAAATAAAGTAATAAAATTACTTTAGTTTGACCTCTAATAAATATTTCTGTGACAGTTTGCCTAACTCATTAATATCTTTCTCTTCTCAATACTTAGAATTTTCTCTCTTATATTTAATGTAAGTGTAGAACATATTGGAAGAAGGAGTTACTAATACAATAAACAGCAACAAATTATGTGATGCATGAAAATAATATTTTTTGCAAACTAGTAGCTAAGCCATTCCGATAGTAGTTAATTTAATAATATTATAAGTTATTTATTAATAAAATGTTTTTTTCTTAATAAGTTTTTGCTTTCAAGGAATTTCTAAACTTTTTTTCTGTCTTTTATAATTTTTTGTTTAGTTCTTCCATAATTTTTTTTTCTATCATTTTTTAACATCTGTAATGTGATGAGTTATTGTAAGATTAACATATGTATTTTTTTAGTTTGAATAAATTTCTAGTTTTTAATAATTTTTTGTCCCTATAAAATATTTATTTGGCTTAATCATAATTTTGGTCTCTATATTTTATAAAATTTTGAATTTTGGTCCCAATATTTTTTTCACAATATCAGTCTCTTCATACAATTTGGATCTCTTTTTTTTTTTTTCATGACCTTTTTCAATTATCAATTATAAAAGAACAAACTATCTTAAATCCTACAATCACTATCTCTTTCAATTCTGTAAAAAAGAAACTAAAAATTATCATGTTTTTCCTCCAATCTTATTAGGTCATGTACAAATAACAAAAAAACTACGAATAGTTTAAATGAAAACTGAACAAAGATAGAGAAAATTAAAAATTAAGAGATTAAAATTGCATAAAAAGCAATTCAAGTACCAACATTACGAATAATCAAAGATGAAGGGATCAAAACTGCAAGGGAGAAATTAGGGACCAAAATTGCAAACTTTACAAAATATAGAGACTAAAATTATAACCAAAACTTTTTATTTTTATGTTTTGGTCTTTATTGTTGACCAAAAAGTGGTGAGCTATTTCTTCCGTAATCATTTAATCAAAGTATAAAAGAAAAATCTAATTACAAGGTTATGGTAAGAATTCTCTCAAAACTTCCAACAAGTTCTCCCCTTTCTTGGTATCGAAAGGAAGATGTGGTATTGTTTGTATGTGAGGAATTAGAGGTTGTGGTAAATTCTAATAATAGATCAACACTCACTCCTACCTAACATAATATATATATATATATATATATATATATATATATATATATATATATATTATAAAAAATATTATTAAATTAAATAAAATGTGATTAATATGATTTTATTAATATCTTATCAAATATTACGTATACTTTATATATTATTAAAAAATTTAGTAACATTTTTATTTATCAATAGAAACATTTATAAAATTATTATTAAATATTTTTTTAATATTTATTCAATAAAAATATAATATTTTAAAAATATTACTAAATTTTTTTAATAATATTTTTTAATAAAAAGTAACACTATAACAATATTATTAAAAATATTTAATAACTCTTTTAATAAAAAAACAACATTTTAAAATTATTATAAAAAAAATTACTAATATTTTTTTCAATAAAAATAACATTATAAAAATGTCACTAAATGATTTTAATAACATTTATCTAATAAAAAATAATATTTTAAAAATATTACTATATTATTTTAGTAATACTTTTAATAAAAAAATAACATTATAAAAATGTTACTAAAAATTTTTAGTACCTTTTTTAATAAAAATACAACATTTGAAAATTATTATTACAAAATCTTTAATAATGACTTTTTTTTAAAAAAAAAAAGTTACATTATGAAAATGTCATTAATATAAATATTTTATAATATTTTAACAAATGTTACTAAATTATTAAATTGTTTCAAAGAGAGATATGTATTATCAAAGAGAAATTCTTTATGTCTTTTTGAATGATCTTTATGAAGTTGTAAGACGAAAATTTAAATTAAAGTATCTAAAAAATCAAAGTCTCTGATATTGGGTTAAAAAACACAATTATTTAAGAATGTACTGTTTACATCAACACAAATTTTATTTTTTCTTAAACATCGGCTGAAGGAGCAGTAGGGCAAGCTAGTCCACCAAAACTTGCATCATAAGTTTTAATACTAAAGCATATTAAAATAAGCTAAACTAGGTTATAAATCATTTAAATAAACCTAAATAATACCTTAAATTCATCTTTTAAAAGAAAATGATAAGTTATTGAATAATTTTTTATGTCAAAACAAATAAATTTAAAATGGATATAAAGTTATCGAAGTCCTTGACAATGTAATATTAAGTCCGTATCTAGAGACTGATATGTAACTTTTCAGTTGAAGCCTTATCCTGAATGCAGTAAGTAATATAACTAATCATTAGATAACAAACTTGCTTCTTTGAAATTCATTTTGTATGATAAAATAAAACACGTATTGTTTAATGTTAATCTTCATTTCTTTATATCACCTTCTCAGAAACCATATTACAAATGGGTGTTTCATTTAAATTTTTCTTTTAATAAATTTGAATCACTTAACAAATATAACAGAAAAATGAAAAAGCTTTTGTACATGATGACAAATAAATATTGATAGAAAGTCAAAAAATGAAATGTCCTTAGCAAACATAAGGATCGATTCAATCTTTACACATTACAAAATAAAAAATGACCAATAGTAATAGTATCCCGAAAATTCTCACAATAATTCGAAAGAAGTACAAACTAATTTCAGAGACAAGCTATAACTAAATCTGAACAAGTATGCATTTGTATAATTTAGTTAGTATTTTTTTCCCACCAATTCCACATATATGGCTTAAACTGTAAAATTCTGGCTAAATTTCATAATAATAATAATTGAGAAATAGGCAAGATGTGTTAGCACCAAGGCTAAGCACGTGATTTGATGAAGTCAATATTGTGAGCACCAAGGCTTAGCATATGAAGCTGATGAAGACTGCCTCATGAAGAATCTGTTGGAACCAACCTAGACCAGAATTATTCAAGTGAAGACTTTGTGCCAACATGAAGATAGTTGGGTGTTTAGGTCTTTGTCCTTAGTTGGGTTTGTGTGTTGGTGATTGGCTTAGTCCTAAATCACTTGTGGCATGGATCATCACTTTTGAGGTGCTAAAAAGATTCACAAAGATTTTTATTAAAATTGTTTTTAATAAAAATAACCCAAAATGTTTTTGCTGGAAAACGGTTTTCAATCAATTGAATTTCCAAAACAATCGATTCAATGTGATAGTTATTTCTGTTACAACAGAAATACAGTTATGGCTGTTACAACTGAAAACTTTGACTGGGTCAAACTAACGGTCAAATTCAATCGATTGAATGGTTTGTTCAATTAATTGAATTTTAACAGCTAAG
>Ga0209489_109509_pt1 | contig 12007 bp, 4 predicted proteins | sample SiratrowhiteBW_FD_187527 | JGI IMG/M metagenome (GOLD analysis project Ga0209489, IMG submission 187527) | Root nodule microbial communities of legume samples collected from California, USA - Siratro white BW (SPAdes) (version 2) | ecosystem: Host-associated > Plants > Roots > Nodule | place: USA... | reverse complement strand
TATATATATATATATATATATATATTATGAATAGACAGAAGACAAAGAATCAAGTGCTGATACACTACTTCTCCAATATTGTTGTAGATAAATATTGTTTGGGGAGTATGGTGACTATTGTATGGTAGATTAGAGTGAGGGTAGTAGGAAGTGTCTTTTATTATGTTTATAATAGGGTTAGAACACCTCTTAAGTGTTCTAATTTATTTTATTCATAACTGTTTTAAGAAAAAAAATATTTCTGTATTTAACATTTTTCCTGATAAAAAAGATTTACATAAATACGTAACTTATTTTTATTAAATAAATTAAAACATTCAAAGTGTGTGCTTCATATTTAAATGATTTTTTTCTAATAAATAACTCATTATAAACTTTAAATAACTAAATATAGTTTTGATTTTCATATTTGTTTAAATCACTGCTTAGATTTTTATATTTTATTAATAATAAAAAAGTTAAAAATAGAAAATGTGAAAAATATTATTTATTAAACATGTGTTGTCAACGATGGGTTGTATCGGCCCATGTGACCCTAATGATCAATGAAGGTTTTCACTTTGTCAATTTTAATGTGAACCCCTTTTTTGTGTCACTTGCTAACATTATAGTCTTTTAATTTTCAGGTTTCCTTTTTTTTCAATTAATTTTGCATCTTCTTTCTCACACCATCCCTTTCATATCCTCTGCTCTCTTTTGTTCATTCGTTATTCCAAATCATTGATTCTTCGTCCCAATCTGAAATTACTGTTGAGGGTAGCTTAGTTTAGTTGAAGAAGTATTTTTGACTGATTAATTTTACACTGTGGAATCTCTATGAACTCGTTGCCGCTCTAGAGGTTTGTGGCCGTCGACAGTGTAATGTATTGGATATTGGAATCTACTCATAGTGTATGTGGTTTTGAGGTTTCCTTTTCTTTATTGACATAATTGGACAATATAGTCCAATAAGATACCCAAATACATCATTAACCATGTTACACATTAGATTATTATCAAGAATTCTTTCATTATCTTCTTGCGACATTACACATGTTTCATTTATAACATTTAGTCCTATTCTCTCCCATGTTGAAACCACACTTTGTATCCAATTGGAAAGGGTTTAAGAATCAAGTGCTCATACACTACTTCCCGATACTGCTATTTGTTAAGTTGCATTTCTGATATGGGCATATTATCTTCTCCCTCACACCATTATTAACAAACGCAAAGTTCAAAAATCTGTTCAAGTTTTCCATATATCCAAGTGTATCTCTAGGCATGTTTATCTAAGATTTATCCATTGAAATGAGAGTCTAATTAAGGTAATATAATTTCATTCAAAAAGTTGTATTTACATCATTTAAAGAGAACAATAATTATAGAAAAAAGATAACATATCAGTTATAATATCTAAATAGTGTAAATATAAAATATTTTTTACCTGACACCTTGAAGTTACTTTGTTATTTGTTGACAGGACACTTTATAATTTAATCACTTCTTTAATATTTATGTTTCTGTTTGGCTAACCGGATTTAAAACAATTTTTGTGTACTTTAGCTGACAACCACAATCACTAATACATGGCTTATATGTATGGTCAATCAACACCATTAAAAACAAAATAAAAACAGAATTAAATCTAAATAAATTTCCAAAACTGAATTGGAAAAGTAATGATAAGAGATAAAAACTAAATTATAGTAAGTTGTAACATAAAAGGTGACACAAGAGGAGTGACATAGAGAAAGTTAGTTGATAACATGAAACCATAAAAAATATAACAGCTTAAAGATTACTAAACAATTATTGCTGCTTCAAATGAAAGTTGGGTATGAAGCAAAACAAGGTCCCTCATGTGAACCCTGTCTAATGGCTTAATAAGGTTATCAGGTAGGGTAGAAGTGCCCTTAGCGCACTTCATTCCAACAAGATACAAAATCCTTTTTATTTTAAATTTGTAAAAAATAATATTAAGTTTTGCTCCACATTATTCACCTTCAAAAAAAATTTCTTCGCAAAAATGTATTCAAATTCAACAAATGTAATGCATCGTCGTACATTGAAATTCAGCAAATGCAATATTAGAAACAAATAACAAAAAAAAAAGAAACAATGAGAAAAGAGTTTAAAAATTCAACATACGAGCTAGTTTGACGTAGTCAAAGACATTAAGGTTTTTATTTTTTAACAGTGAAGAATAAATTAATAAAAGCACTTTAGGGGTACAGGTTCGCCTTTCAGCAAATTACAACTTAAAACAACTATTACGAACACAACCTCATACAAAAACTAGGGTCATCATAGTGTAATATCATCTAAACAATGGAACATACTACAACCAATTTCACAACAGGAAAATCAACTACATAAGGAAGTGAACTGTACGATAACACAAAGTCTGGACCTAGGTACATTCTTCTTGTACTTAAAACAGATAACTGCGGAGTTTGTCGACTGGTGAACTGTCACTTATATGAAGTGTCACTTATATATGTGATTTGCTAGAGACATATGACGGATGTGTGTTGTAAAGTCCCACACCATCTATCTACATTTAGAAGATTCAAGCATTAAGTAAAGCTTTATCAGCAAATACTTTTCTGGCATGTGATACTTTGATGTTCTTTTAGAATTTGTGAAGCTCAATTTTATATTTTGAGGTATAGTGATTTGCAGAGAGAGAAATAAAAATCTGAATACATCAATGAATGTGATAATTATATGAAAATTGAAACTTGGTTCTATTATGGTGATGTGTCGTTGAGTTTTTTGTTGCCTTTGTATCTTATTTTATCATCCAAATGCATCACAAAATTGGGAAACAAAGGCACAAAATCGGGAAACAAAGGCACAAAATCAGGAAACAAAAAGTAAACGCAAAAACATGCCAAAACACTCGTATATGCAAAATCTTGTTTTAAGTAAATATTATCTTATACATTTTGTTTTGTGGTTTGACTGTTTCAACTAAGGATAATTGATTAAATTTATATTAAAAATGTAACATTTTAATCTTATTTTTATAATTGTAATTCATATATGAATGTTTACATCATAAACACATAAATATTGTCCAAATTAATGGCAAAATTTTTATACTACAATTTTTTATAAGAAAAAATTAAATGAATTGAACTTTTCGAAGATGAGAAAAATGTTATAGAAGTTAATGGCAAAATTTACTAGATAAATGTCGAGAAGTCCCATATCACCTAATTGTGTTTTGATATAATGTCTATTTGACAAATTTGTAAATGAAAAAGTGATTTCATTTGAAATATTTATATGAAAAATTGATTTCATCAGAAAAATTGATTTTTATGTTTAAATATTTATATGATATCAGAGCTTATAGTGAAATGTTGTGAAGTCTCACATCACCTCTTAATGCTTGTAGCAGTTTGCTAAAAATAACATTTCCTTAGTTTTGAAATTCTTTTATTTAAAGCTAAAAGCAATTCAATATGAAAAGTAGTATAGATCAAATTAATGTGAAATATTTGGAAGCCTAGAAATAATGTTGTGTTTAGGAATAAAATTTTTGACATAGAGGAGGTTTTTGTTATTTCACAAATTAACACGAAGAATTGAATCCAAGGCAAGTATGGGAGGATAGAGTTTTCATATTCAGACTAGTGCTTGAGCCCTAGGTCTTAATATTAGTATTCGGGTCAAATCTTATATGTGTGTTCTAATATATATTGATATTCAGGTGAAATATAATATATATTTTAAGATTTTATTTTTAAAATTTTTAAAAGTTAAAAACGTTAAGAAATGTATATGAGAAAAAAAGAGAAGATAACAAAGATTATTCTTTGAAGACGATACATTTATACTAAAATTTAATATGTCATTTGTTATGTATTATTATTATTTTATAAATTTAGTATTATTATTATTATTATTATTATTATTTATAATTTTTAATAATTATTAGATTTCACTTAAAAAGAGAATAAATATGATTTATTATTAAAAAACTAAATATATATGACACAATTCTCAATATCTATTCATCCAATGACCTATATCTCAAATCTCATATAACATCTTAAAATAATTTTAAAACAAGAGATGAGAAGAGAAAGGAGAAAATGAAACGATTGGAAGGACCACTACAAAGACCATTTTTTTTTGTTTCCTCGTTCAGCTCAACTCAACCAGACTCTCAGCTCAGGTACAACTTGTTCATGTATTATATTGTGACACTGTTGTGTTAAAAATAAAAATAAAATATAACAAAATTTACAAAATTAAAACTAATAAAAATAAAATATGAATTTTTTTAAAATATCTCAACAAATGCTACCAATTTGATCAGTATTATGAAGGAAATATGTAATTGATTAAAAGTATTTGACATCTAGACTAACAAAAAACATCCAATTTGAAGTTTTCGGAAGGGTGGTATACTTAGTATTAGTATTGTATAATATACATATATATATATATATATATTCAACTGGTTGTTTCAATGTTATCAATTGTTATATGTTTATTGCCATAATCGGTTATTTTAACTGATTGCTTTGGAGGGGATCTAACTGTAAGAATTTTATGTATATTTTTTTTATGTTATTTAGTTGTTATATTTGTTTTTTTATTATTGTTAGATGTAGATTTTGGTTATATTCTCATTTTAAATGCTGATGGTAAAAAAAGTTTGACAAATTATAATGTCAATCTACTTTTTCTGAAACAGATGAAAATGTCAATGTCATGATTTTTCATTTAGAGATGTTTAATTGATATATATTTAAGAAGTAAATATGTCAATTTTCAATTGCTTCTAGCCAGATATTTATTTATAATGTTATCAATAAATTATCTCTGCTCAGATTTTTTTACACTCTACAGTATTGGCTGTGAATGTATTTGGTTGAAAAGAAGTTTTCCTGCAATTTGTTTTTTTTTTTTCTAATGTCATGCATGCAAAATGTCCCTCATGTGTTATTGTTTTCAAGTCAAAAATAAAACATTGAATTAAATGGGACTCTTCAGGATGTCCTAACCCATTTACAAAATATAACTCCAACAAGAAGACTAATCAATAATTACAACTCATCAGCAATTACAACTGAAAAACAGAACAGTCAATAGTGACAAAATATTAATGTACAGAAATGTCCTAAACTGCACTCATGATAACCTTTACATCTTCACTAAGCAATTACAACTGAGACAGAATAGTTAATAGTCACAAAGTATTAATGCACAGAAATGTGCTAAAGTGCACTGATGATAACCTTTTACATCTTCATTGATTAGCTTATACCCATTCATGGACACATTAGCTTCTATTAGGCATTTAATAATCCTGTGATAGAACTTCACCTTGCCATCCAATGCAAGATTGCACTCTAAACTTTTAATTCAACTTCTTTGCTCTCCATTTATACCAGCATAAGAGCATAAACAAATAACAAACACCACCAAATTGAATTTAAACCCAAGACAGAAAGAAAAATCTTTATATATCATCAGTAGTTCAACATTCCGTTTCTTAAATACTCCAAGAAACACTAATATAAAAGATATTGAGCTTCACAATTGTCTTAGTATTAGATGTACCATAAAAAATATTGATATGTATTCTCTTGTATTTCTAAGATAACATAAGTGAAGTATTTTTGCCGTTCAAAGAAAAAAAAAACATAAGTGAAGTTTATTAATTAAAAATCAAATTAAGTACTTTACCAGATTTGGAAACAGTGGCAGATTAGAACTGGAAGACAGAAGTGACTAAAGATTTCCTATTTGCAAAAAAGTCTGGGAGAGCTTTAATACTAGAAACAAATAGAACATATTCAGAAATTGGAATATGCTGTTACAATAGCTTATTCATCTTCAAGGATAACGTGTTGCATATGCCGCCGTTCAGCACCACCGTAGAGATGCATGCCCTTTTTATATGTATTAGGGTTTCCACATTTTTGAGAGTGTGTTGTTAACAAGAGAAGTAACTTACACTCAAAAGAACTTAGAGTTTTAATTTTGAAAATCCGATGACACTGAACGGTTTATCAGAGTGCTTACCAATGTAATAGGTAGATATTATACACATTCACCTTCTTCTTATAATTAATCCAATACACATTACTGATATAACCAACAAATATTCTAACCAGTATTTTATAACACAGAAGACCTTACCTTACTCACTTAAATGATCATTTTTCCTTTTAGATAGACCTTCAATTTTTCAACATCCTGGTTTTTAACAATATATGAATGTTAGGTTGAAATCCATTGGCTTGTAATATATTTATTTTCTTGGACTTTGCAGGAAATTGAAGATGGGATGATTCTCCTTCGATTAGCGTATCTATATGATCATCTTTTAATATTATTTGATGAATTAGACAGAACGAAAGAAAGTAAGTTGAAAATATTTCTTCACTTTGCATTCTAATGTTGAAAGTTGACAGCCATTTAAGAGCCTTATAAATTAACAATTTAGAAAGTATTTCTGAAATTTGATATATATTGTGCAGTCTACAATGTTTTTTCTCAACGACAGTCTTGACATTTCGACACGACACCACTTGAAGGTGATTTAAAATGATGTTTTGTAAACACTAATTTAGCCTACCAAAATTTGAAAACTAAATTCACATATAAATTAAGACTCACTTCATCACTCCAATTAATAATAGTAAAAGTCTAAATTCTTCTTACTTCTTTTTTTAAAGAGATGTTTTGTATTTATAATATATATATATATATATATATATATATATATATATATATATATATATATATTATATATAAGAACTACATACAAATATGATTACACTTCAATTCTATGTAAAGAATTTATTCTAGAATCATTAATAGGATTAAAAATACAACTTTTGAATAAGTTTTATAAAACTTCTATTAAGATTCAATGGTATGTTTATTAACATTCTTTCACAGAGTACTGTTGAATAATGAATTATTCTACACATAAACAATTAAAATGATAAAAAAAAAGAGAATGATTTGAGATCTTTAAGGACAAAGGAATGTAAGTGGTGTTATTAATTGTGTAGATATTTGATAATGGCCAATGTATCCCTGAAATTACAATTAAAATTAAAATTCTATGTAAACCTTTTTCACTATTATCAATTTCTTCTTTAATCAATACTGTTTTTCTTATTAACATGCTAAAATATTCTGAGTTTCCCAAATATATTGAAATAAAAGGGAAGTCAGAAGTACATTTATACAATAATATTTAATTTTGTAATTATGTATTTAAGATCAGCTCCATGGATCACTATTTTGACATGCTTTAAATTTGCTGATAAAAAAACATGTTTTAAATTTTAATTTATTTTATTTTGAACCATATTTTACAAATTAAAACACACTTTAAAATATTAAACAAAACTTTGATTGTATTTCCGCCTTCAAAATATTAAACTCTAACTTGTGTTATTGAACCTTGTTTTACACATCAAATCAGCATTTTAAAATATTAAATCAATAAATTAACTACAAAATTTTGATACAAGACGCATCAAAAACCCTGAGATAACAGAAGTAAAGTTTACTAATTAGAAGTCACTCAAGATTCTCATTTGCGAAGCCACCTAGGAGGGTATTACAATAACTTTTATAGAAGTCTTTTCATTTAAGTAAGCTTATTAGGGAAGTTCTATTCATTTTAACCAAAGTACTTAGTGTTTTTTATAATAAACATTTATGTATGCCTAGTAAATTACTTCTTGAAAACTCATCAATCAGTCTAGTCATTGGTTGAGAAAAAGGAAAGAAAAAAAAATCCAACTTTGAATGAAAACAAAAATACCATTGTTATGAAACTAAACCAGTGACCACCGCCATTCAACACCGTGGCTCTACCCTAGACACTGCAGAGATGTATAGGAAGATTCTAGAAACAGGGAAAGTATGTGTTAGGGTTGCCCAGTTCTGAGAGTGTGTTGTTGTAAAAGGTAAACGTGAATTTTGTAATTATGGTTTCCGTGCTTTTAAGGAGGTTAATGAAAATGGGTAGTTTCTTCCTACACGATACAAATTACTTTCTCACTAAATAATTTTTTAAGATACCCTCTTTCTGATTTTTATTTTTAAATTTATGTATTAAATAATTTATTTTTTCTTTCACACGCTTACAAACATCATACAAGGGTTGTGGTACTTATTCTAGGATAGAGTGTGTTGTACAAAGGTTGGAACACCCTTTAAGTGTTTCTTTTATTTTATTCATTCTTTGCTATTAAAAAAAATGATACAAATTACTTTCTCACTAAATAAATTTTTAATATATCATATTTCTGATTTTTATTTTTAAATTTATGTATTAAATAATTTATTTTTTCTTTCACACGTGTACAAACATTGTACAATTTTTTTTCCAATTAATTGTCTGTTAATGATTATTTTATTTTTTATTATTTTGTTAAAATGATATATTTTGTTGTTAAAATATTTATAATTTGAGATGGAACAGTAGTGTGATTAATTTTAAAAATTCAATTAAACAGAACGTGGTTCAGCAATATATCATATGTGGTTACAATAGTTTTTATTAGGGAAGCTCTATTCATTTTAGGCAAAGTACTTATTAGATTTGTGTTTCTCATAGTGAACATTCATGTATGCATAGTAAATTAGTTCTTGTAAACTCATCCATTGGATTTAATTCATTGGTTGAGAAAAAGGGAAGAAAACACTCAACTTTAAATGAAAACAAAAATACCATTGTTATGTAGCTAAACTAGTCACGTCGTCGTTCAGCACCGCGGCTTCAGCTATACACCACAGATATGCATAGGAAGATTCTAGAAATATGGAGAGTATGTGTTAGGGTTACCCAGTTTTGTGAGAGTGTGTTTGGGTAAAAGGTAAAACTGAATTTTGTAATTAGGGCTTCCATGTTTTTAAGGAGGATAATGAAAATGGGTAGTTACTTCTTCATGCACGATGTAAATTACTTCCTCACTAAATAAATTTTTAATATATCATCTTTCTGATTTTTATTTTTAAATATGTATTAAATAATTTATTTTTCCTTTCACACGTGTACACATTTCATATATATTTTTTTTCAATTAATTTTCTGTTAATGATTATTTTATTTTTTTATTATTTTGTTAAAATGATATCTTTTGCTGTTAAGATATTTATAATTTGAGATGGAACAGTAGTATGATTTAATTTTAAAAATTCAATTAAACACAGCGTGGTTCAGCAATATAGCATATGTCGTTACAATAGTTTTTATTAGGGAAGCTCTATTCATTTTAAGCAAAGTACTTGTTAGATCTGTGTTTCTCATAGTAAACATTCATGCATGCATAATAAATTACTTCTTGCAAACTCATCCATCAGATCTAGTTCATTGGTTGAGAAAAAGAAAATGAAAAAGTACCATTGTTATGAAGCTAAATCAGTCACCACCACCACATATATGCATAGTTACACAGTTTTGAAAGTGTGTTATTGTAAAAGGTAAAAGTGAAATTTGTAATTAGGGTTTCGGTGTACCTAAAGATGAGAGAAGAAGTGACTGCACCAAAAATAACTGCTGTCATGTAACTTTTCAATTTAATTTTTCTCACAGAGCATATATCTTCCCTCCAACCCGCATTCTTTCTACACCTGCACATTTTCTCTCTGCACCTTTATATATATCTTTAATAAAAGAATTAAATAAATTCAAATGTCACATATCCAAAAAATTATGAAAAAAAGTTTGAGTAATTTTAATCCAAAAAGCAAATTTCCGTAACAATTTATACATTCACTTGAATTCAGGCTCAATTGATTGTTTTGAGTTCATAATTATTAGATAAATTTTATCAACAAATTAATTCATTGGATATATCAAGTGTTTTACTGATCACATTTTTAACAACATCTTTATATCAGTTTCATAATAATTTGAATAAAATTTGTTGCCTAAGAAGGAAGATGTGAATTGCTTGTTAACTTTTTCGCAATTTTAATATGTTAATTTTTATTTTTTTTTATATATCATTTTGAATCAAATATATTAACAATACAATTAGCTTTGGTATAGTTTAGCTTCTGCATGATTTTGGTATAATTATGATTAATTATTAGACTATATAAAGGAAAAGAGCAGGGTGTTGAAGTAGAGTTTATCGTAAGAATGTTCAAATATTTTTCCATGTTATTTCAATTGAAGATGGTATGTGGAACTTAGTTGCCACTCAGATTTCAATTACTATGGAAAGCAACAAAACATTTTACATACATTTCCACGGGCGTGATTTTCCTTGTAATTTTACATTTAAGTAATTTAGATCATACGTAATTGTTGGCACCGGATCTACCTTAATTCATGCATAAGTTAATCCATGCATCCTGATCTCCATTTTTCCACATTTTTCACATCTTAGGATCTGACATAACCTTTTTTGTGCTTGAAAGTTTTGATCACAAACTGTGAAAAATATTCTTAGTTCTTAAAATAAAAATTTTCCATTTATCTCATTTTTTCTTATGATAAATAAATAATGATATTCTTACTAGTTTTATCTTCTTGCCAATAATTGTTTACTTAGGTGGATTATATTTCTTATTAAGGTACTGTACTACCATGTAGTATATTAATATTTCTGTTTTCAAAATATAATGCTTTGGAAAACATTATTTTTCAATATATATATATAGATAAATGAGTTGAATATTTTTGAAAAATAAATAGCTTTTAGGAATGCCTTAAATTGTGATACTCTTATCCAAAAAGAAGGTATTAATGACATACAAAGAATAAATGGGCCCAAGAAACCAGTATCCCTTGAAGTGATTTCATAATTTAAGATTGTTAGAGTATTTAGTTTGAAAAAAAAAAAAAAAAAAACTCATGCAACTTTCCTAAAAATTTGAGTTTATGTGATTATTGTTTAATGAAAAATATATTAGTATTAAAAGAATTATTTTTGTTCAAAATCAAATCACTTGCAATTTAACTTCAAAATTGGTTAAGTATTCTGTTGTGTTTAATTTTAAACACTTTCATATTTCATTTAAGTTTTCAAAATAAAAAATAGAAGAATAAATCATATAAAAAAAAGTAAAAAACAATACCTAATTGACTGTTACTAATTCAAATAACATACATTGTCATATTGGAATATTTGTTAGATGCCTCGTCCAAATATTATTTATCTCGGTAACATCTTCTAATAACATCACTCTTTAACCGTAGGTGATCTTAAAAACAAAAAAAAACAAAAAGCATGTGATACGTGTGAAGTGATAACAGATTTATTGTCTCTTGATTACTAGATATAGTGTAATTTTTGTAATGAACTGCAAAAGTTCACACTTTACTAGATAATTGTAACTTTCATTTATATTAATAGTTTTTAAGTATTTGAGAAAATGAATAGTTTTTGAGTATTTGAGAAAATGAATATTGAACTATTGTTTTTTCTTCAAATATGTCCTAGCAAAATTATATTTAACATTTCATTGATTTGTTTCTATGTCACCATTATATATCATTTTCTGATTAATATATCTAAATATAGAATCAGATATTATAATATTTTAAACTTTATTCATCTCATCTTAATATATATATATATATATATATATAATTCATCTTTTAAAAAATTAAGAAACTATTATCTTTAATTTTGTCCAAAATTATGTGTCTTAAAATTTGTAACGTGTCCATAAATTAGAAGAAATGAAAGAAAGAACTTATGGGATTTCCATTTCAAGGAGTTGATCACCTATTTTATTCTTCTTCTGAAAACAATCCTTTTGAGATTATTTACTTATTTGAGTTTAAAAATGTGGTTACAACATACTTCTAAAATATACTATTAACTTTGAATATATTTTTAATATATATATATATATATATATATATATATATATATATATATATATATATATATAGCATTTGATTATGTAAATACTTTTTACATTTTTAATTAATTAATACTTTTAATAACATAAATTAAAATAATTATTATCTAAACATATTAATTTTTAAAATAATTTTTTCTCTGTCTTTGTTTAACTG
>Ga0209489_109508_pt1 | contig 12009 bp, 7 predicted proteins | sample SiratrowhiteBW_FD_187527 | JGI IMG/M metagenome (GOLD analysis project Ga0209489, IMG submission 187527) | Root nodule microbial communities of legume samples collected from California, USA - Siratro white BW (SPAdes) (version 2) | ecosystem: Host-associated > Plants > Roots > Nodule | place: USA... | reverse complement strand
ATTTTAATATTATTATTATTTTGAAATATATATTTATTATCATTATTTTTTCTACTTTTCGAAAAATAAACAAATTATCTAATTACTATTTTAGAACATTAACCAAATGGAGCTTGTAAAATAAAAAAGATGAGCATAACAATTCAAAAAGAAAATGCATCAATTATTAGATAATCAACATTTAATTGAAAATTATCAGCATTTAATCATTATTAAGCAGAAAATCATTTGCAATTAATCAGAATAGTAATCAGATCAACTATTCAAATTTCTAGCCTTTCTAAAATTTTTTAAATTTATTTTCAATTAATTTTCGTATCATTAATGGGCATCAGAAAAGGTAAGCAAAAAGAGAGGCTGTGACATCACAACACTTTAATGACAATTTTATTTTTATTATTATTTTTTTTAACAAATTTTTAATAGACTGATTTTTTTTACTTTTTTTTCTTTTTTATGAATTTTATTTTAACTTTATTCATAAAATAGAATGGAACCAAAACTCTTTTTTTTATTTAAATAATAACACACATTTTTATTTTTATTTTATATTATTTTATATTTTGGAATAATTTGTTTGGATGAAATTGGGTGTTGACAAGTGTGAGACAAGGGATTCGTACAACGATTCCTACAGGGAAGAGAGTGAGTGTGATAATCTATGGATGACGACTGGTAAGAGCGTTTACGAAATTTACTGGGTTTTGTTTTGGTTCACCATTGGGTTTGAAAGCCGTGATGTTTTGACTTCACACTTACGCTTTCCATCATTTTGATTGCATGTATTTGGGAAAAAGTTGAAGAAATTAGATGTGGCAGTTCATTTGACAACTGAGGTATGTTTGATTTGATTTTGTGAGTATTTTAGTTTTTGATTTTGTTAATTTGTTCTGTTATGTTTATGATGATTGCTTTACGGATGCATTATCTGATTTCATTGCTCATACTGGCGGAGGACATCAGGAATTGGTGGGGATTGCTTCTGATTTTGAGTCTCTGGAAAGCATAATACACGAAAAGGATATTGAGTTACTAGGAGGAACCCCTCGTGAGGTATATTATGAGGCACAAGGAAGTGATACTTCAAATTTTATGTATGTTTCCTTCATAACAAAGAGTTCTGCTTCGCCCGATTATGATGGTATAGACACACAGGTACTTCGTTGCACCTTGTTGATGATGAATTGGAGTTTATGGTCTTCTCTTAAGTATGATACATTGTAGTTTTCACTTTTCTGAATGTTATTCTTCAGATGTGTGTTCGTATGTTAGGGGTTTTAGTGAAGGAGAAAACTTTCAATGAAGGAGAAAACTGATGAAAAGGGGGCCGTTAGGAGTTTGTTGGGATATGGCAAAGACCGTGTAGTATTTTATTTGAACATGAATGTCGACAGTGTAACTGTTTTTCTCAACAAGGAAGATGGTTCTCAACTTGCTACTCTAGTTCAAGAAAGTTTCCTTCTGGATCTTAAGGTAATGACAAACTGTTTTGTTAGCTAGTTAGAGTGTTCCTTTCTCTTTTCCCTGGCTTTTTCAACGCTATTGGTTTTCAATATATTTCTAAGTTATTCTTTTTTCATTTTCTACTGTTGTAAAGGTACTTGTGCTTTCTATTATTCACTTTCATGTGTATGCATGCTCTGAAATCCAATGTTTTTTTTATCAAGTTTCATCGGAGTTCTCTTTCCATTGATGGAACGCTAGGCAATGTTAGACTTTGTGATACGTCCCTTAGATCAAATCAGTGTTGGGATTGGCTGTGTGACATTCGTAATCCTGGTGTCGAGTCCCTTAGAAAGGTGTGTTCTCTTCCCATAAATCATTCTTGTGCAATTTTTTTCTTTTTTATTTTGTACAATATTCCACAATTCAAACAAATTTTTCCGCCCCTTGTATTGCATGGGTTATTTTAGGTTTCGGATATCTTTTTATTTTATTAACATACTGTGCCAGCTTAAATTTGTTTGCTTTGATTTTGGAGAAGTTTATACTCAATATACTCTATAAAATATTTGAACAAAGTGAAGAATAATTGCAAAACTCATTCTAAATTCATAAAAAAAATTGTTGCCTTGCTTATATTTTACGTTATTTGTTTGCACTTATAATTTTGCGTTTTGTTTATCATTTATAATTTACATGTAGATGTGCAATTTTAAAAGAAACGCTTTCAAGTTAATTGTGTTATTACGTTTAGTGTTTTATGTGTTAAAACTACTCTGTTTTTATTATATTTTGTTGTTTTTAATTTAATATTATGTTTAGATAAAAAAGTTCTGAAGTTTCAAACTGTTCGTATAAAACCATAGTTATTAAAACCAGATCAGTTTCACTGTGTAAAACAGTTGTTTTCCAGGTTAGGTGGTTCATTTAAAAATTAAAGTGTAACATTAATATGTGTATGAACCAGACTATTAACAACTGAGTTAACTTGGACAGGGGTAGTGAGTTTGTAAACTCGTGCAAATTTATGAGTGAATTCCTTGCTTGCCTACATTGCTACAAGATCGAATATACCTGAATATGTTGTTGCCATAACACCTGGTTTGGTAAGTGCCTCAAATACATTTTGTTATATAGTATTAACATGTATATCCTGCTGCAGTATTTAATTTTCTTTGCTGTCAATATTTCAGGCATCAGATGTTGCAAGTGGTGCTCCATCCCCAAATCACATTGTAGGATCAAGTGGAGGCAGCAAGCAAATTAAATATATATGTTGTTTTTTTTTTTCGTAAGGGAATTGAGTTTGAACAATTTAATAAGTTGTAATAATGTCTTGGAACATAATATTTTGTGAACTCTGTTAGGACATATACTATGTTATGTTGCACTATGAAATATTTTAATGTGATCTTTTGTTATTACAAAAGTTTTGTTATTTTAGTTTTCTTCTATTGGATATGTATGTAACATATATGAATATTAAATTTGACAAATTATTAAATACTACTGGATATATAATTATAAATTACTAGATATATAATTATAAAATACTGGATATATAATTATAAAATACTGCATATTTTTTTTATTTAATATTAAAATTGCGACATTTAGAACTAACGTATTATCATTCACCATTAATTATAATATGATCATAATAAGCGTTGTATTAAAACGTTCATAATAGCATTTAGAGATATCATTTATTGTTGTTGGAATTAAAAATAATTACGACATTTCAATTGACATTAATTACATAAAAATACAATACATAATATGGCGGATGCTGCGGCATTTCAGACAAAAACGCCATTTTATATTTTGTGGCGGCCAGATCTATGGCGTTTTCCGAAAATGCCGCACATGTATAAAGTGGCGTTTATAATTGACGTTTTATATAAAAAGAAATGTCGCCACATACATGATTTTTTGTAGTGTCCAAACAATGAGCAAACCTAGTCCCAATCTCCCTGAGATTAAGACCTCTCAACAATGAGAAAAATTCTCTTAATAGAGAGAATAATAAAAGCTCACAAGGTGAAGGATTTACAATGGTTAGGCTCACAACCCTCTTTTCTAATTTGATCTCAACAGTAAAATATAAACAATGGAATTCTCTACACTGATAAATATTTGTGTCTTCAATGTGTATTATGAATCATTAATCTATTTGAAAACTTTTAATCATTGTTTAAAAATTGAACATTGAGACTTAAGGTATTAATGTTTATTTGCTTGAGTCTCGTTCTGCTTTTCGTCTCTTCCACTAATAGATGCTCGAATAGGAAATTTTTTATACAAACATCTTTTGCTTGTCTCAATAGCTATAACCATTTTTTGAAAAACATTTTGAATATCAGAATCAATAATAATCATTACATACATGAATATATATGAAATATAATCTTCAAAATTTCATAATTATAAAACCTTCAATTCCAGAAATTCCACTGTTAATATATTTTTTTTTTTCAAAAACTTTCCAAGTTTGTATAATTTTTAAATGTTGAAAACAATCAGACTTTGATCAAGATTTATTTCATTTGGAGTAAATCAATCTTATGAATAAAATCCAATATGTCAAAGCACATTTTTAAAATTCATTTAATATCATAATCAAGATATGCTCTGTTCTTCAAATGTTATAGAACATTTTTTGAAAACTTTGTATACTGTTATAATTTAATCCTTGAAGTATCTCAACATCGTAAATGATTTGTCCTTTACTCAAAATATATTTCTTAATAATAGAATCCATAAAACTAAATAAATAAAGTTCTCAATTCATTCACAATATAAAAACTTTCCAGAATAGTTTAATCAAAGCAAAGTAGTTTCTTTATCAAATTAAATAAAATCAACATTGATTTTGAATTTGATCAAAGAATAATTTAAAAAATAATTATGAATCAAAAGGTTAACTTTAGAAAACTCCCTATCATGATGGATCATCTAATACGTGTATAATGACCCAGTTGTCTGATTCGTTCAAAATGCTAAGATTGTTTGTCATGTTGTATGTTTGAGATCATTTGAAATGTATATCCTGATGGTATCATCTAGTCCACTTTATTCTTTGTGAACATCTAGTACATCAATAGATCCTCTAACGTGTCTTGCTTGATGAGACCGTCTAACAAGATCTTCTAGAGTAACCTTCTATTGTTGGATAGTTTGGAACATCTAATGAATCTAGTTTTTGCATGAATGAACCATCTAATGCTTTTGAAGAAACCTTATTCACTAAATTTATTCTTGATATTTAAAGACCTATGTATTTGATTATACATAAACTAGATTTCATCAAATCCAAACATAAACTTGTAGTGTTTGTTATCATCAAAACTATACTAGATGATTTGATCATCTAAATAGACTTCTAGATCATCTAAAAGAGACTTCTAAATTGTCTACACTTTCCATCTCCAAAAAACCATGAGAAACACTTCATTATTCATGCTTCTACAACTCCATGCAAAGAAATTCAAAAACCAAATCAACAATAGAAGACGAATAAGGAATGACACAAGGTGCTCTGCCATCATGTGGTATCTAGAGCCAAGGTTCTTTAAGATATAAATTCTTTAAATTTACTTTTAATTTTTGTGTTTTATACATCATATTTTACTTGTCTTAATGTTTTGTAGTGTTTAAATGTGGCAATATGTCTTGTTCTTTGGTTCAAATCACTTGTTCTTACTTGAACCATTAGGTAATCTACTTGATTTGACCGAACTATTTTTGTAGTTCTTTTAGTCTTCTTTCAATTTTAATCAGTTAAAATAATTTGTGTGTGAGTCATTTAAAGTCTTATGATCATTACATGTTATGTCGTAAGTCATCTGTTTCCTAAACTTGTCATCAATTCTATTACTTTGTACATTCATTGAAAGTGTTTCTTAAAATGTCTTGTGTAGTATGTGAAGTGTACCACATGTTTTATGTGCTTTTAGTGCTTTTAGCTTTCTGAATTTGAGTTCTATAACTTGTTATTAGATCATTAACAATTTTCATAGTTAAGTTTCCTTTATATCTAGTAGTTTGTTCCAATTATTGAAATTCCTTATGTTTCAATTCTTTGAAATTGGTCACATATTAGTACTTAACTCAAAATTTTATTGTGAGCAAAATAAAAAATAATTTTGAATGCATAGCTGAAATTAAAAAGATTATTGAGTATTTATTAAAAAAAGGTGCATCCTAATTCAAGGAGAGAAAAAATGATAAATCATAAAAATCAAGATGTTTAATGCTAAAAATAAAGTTTGATAACTCTGCGTTTGCCTATTGTTTGGAATTTGTTTTAATTTTTTCCAGTGTCCTTTTGACAAGAAAATTAATTTCATTTCATATTTTATGTTACCAATCTTAGATAAGAATTTTAGCCCAAAAGAGTTGTAGGAAAAATTACATAAATTATGGAAGTCCAGTAGCTTATAACTATAGTTTTGTTTTTTTATTTTGTAAATCTATTCTAGAACCATTGCTAAGGATTTTGTTGATGAGCCTATTGCCTTTTTAGACCTATTTTCTTGAATTTGATTCTTTAAAATCATTCTTTGAAATTTGTCATAATTCAAATCTCTTAAGTTTAATTTTGAGCTTTTCTTGATTTTGGATTTTCTTGGCCTCTTGATATGAAATTACCTTATGTTTTGATCTTTGGGAAAAGGTTGTTGCTATGTACCATCTTGGAGAAGAAGAAGAACAAGCTAAAGATGACTCTATTTTATAGAACAAACAAGTAAAAGTTCAAAACGAAGAGTGATACACTTGAGAGGGGGAGCTAGCAAGCTTCAAAGATTAAAAAAATATATTAAAGCACTTGTAAAATTCATATCATCATAGAACTTTGAGTAATTTTCCATTTGTAATTGTGTTTGGGAAAATTCCTTTAGAGCAATCCCATTTTCTAACATTATAATAGAAAAACCATTTAGTAGTGGAAGTGTGTCAAGGGACTAAAGGTGTTACTTGCACTTTTACCTAGGTTTCATGTAGCTTTTACTTGCATTCATTTACATACTTGCTTGCAACTTTAATTTAGTTTAGTAAGTCTCCTTGACCAGTAGGAATCAATCTCTTCCAACTTCACGTTTAGATTGGCCTTCCTTTTTCTATAAGATTCATATGCACACACAAAACTAGAGAAAAATCTTTTTGAAGTTTTCCATTAAGAGATGTTGTGGAAGAGTATTAAGGAAAACTATAGCTAAGGAAAGACCTAGTACTTAAGTTGTTCAAGTGACATACCACTATTAGCTAAGGAAAGATTAATATTTATTTTTAGAGACCTTCACTAAACTTAAAAACTTGGGTTATGTACAGTTTTCCCTTGAACAAACAGTTCAAGAAGTTCCATTATATAATAAATGGTTACAACAAATACACAAACCTCACCAGGTTATAACGAGTACACAAACTTCTCCAAGTTATAACGAGTACACAAACCACTCCAGGTTATAACGAGTACACAAACCTCTCCAGGTTATACCAGTCCAATCTCCCCTTGAGATCAAGACCACTCAAGATTTAAAGAAACACTCTCAAAAGAGAGAACAATGAAAGCTCACAAGGGTTTACTTCACAATGGTGAATAATTACACAATGGTTTAACAAAATCCAAAACTCTATATGCTCTCGATAACAGATTGACAATAGACACTCAGTAGTAGATACTCTAATTCTTCAATGTATTGTAGGATGTTTTTCTCTTTTCTACTTCATGTTCTTCAACTTGAAATTTCTTCTCTATATATAGTTTTTTAGAACTAGCCGTTGGGATGCTTGAACAGAGCAATCTTGACTTTTTGATGTATGGAGCTCAAACTGGAAAGATTTCTCTAATTTTTATACTGCATTAAACTTGATTAATTCTGTATCGGAAAAAATATAAAATAACATAGAGGTTTATATTTGAGATACTCATCAATAATTTGAATAATTTTCATTATGAACAAATTTGAATGTTAAAGCACAATATGATATAAAATCAATTAATCACATTTAAATATTCTATAATAATTTGAATAATTTCCATTATGAAGAAATCTGAACATTAAAGCACAATATGATATAAAATCAATTTAAATCAAATCAATAACACATAATAAAAGTAAATAGTAAGAAAACTTATCTCTTTATGGACCATGTGTCTCCTGCTTTAATAATAATAATGTTAACTGCGCAATGTATATAAGTCATCAAATATAAATGTATACTTGAGTTTTATGATCAAAACTTTATCAAATGATTTGATCCTCTAAAGGGACTTTTGGATCGTCTAATGTTCAAAAATGAGAGAAAAAAATATTACAGATATAAAGGGAATGTTTGCTATATTAATGCATGAACAAAGAATATCTAAGAGCAGCATATTGCAGGGTCAAAGTAAAGAAGACTCTTATTCCCAAGTGGAAATGCAAATAGTAGTCATCACAATTGTGTAACAAATAACGTAACAAATAACCTTCTCAATTCTTTTCTAGAAGCAAGTTCTATTGTTTCTTTGATTGCATCAATGAATCTTATGTCAACAATCATGTTCTCTTTGTTGAGGCATCCAAACAAACTTGCTTGAAAATTCAACATAAAAGTCCTTTCCAGCAGCATAGATTTTATTATCTTCAAACCAAGTTAAATACATTGTGTTTATATGTTGGTGATTATTGAAGAGAACATCAATTTTGTCATCATCTGTAAAAAAACTAATTGTTGATATAAGGTCCTAGTAACACACAAACGACATAGCTTTTTATCTCTCCACTCTTCTCCATATCTATCCCCCTTCTCTCTTATTTCACTCTCCATATTCTAACTATTTCAGAATTTGATCAAGCCTTGCAATAGATGATGAGCCTGTGGTCATTTTTAACCGATCAGAATCTCAATCAGAGTAAGTTCCTATTTACTCTGAGGATCCTTTATTCTACGTTTTACTTAAGTTTTTTATCATTAATATTAGTGAAAACAATTGAGAAAAGTTTTCCTCTAACCTAATTTAAGATTATATTGAAATTTGGTGTTATTTGGATAACTTGTTCTACATCCCTAAAGTTTGGATTGATGTCATTGTCTGGTTAAAGGAATTTGTAGGAACAGCTGGCTCCAGAAGGGGGGTTGAATGGAGCTTGAACTCAATTCGCTATAAATAGAAACCACCAACCAAGGAAAAAATATATAAGCATAGATAAAACAGTTTTATACTAGTTCACCCTAATCTCTTGGGCTACGTCTAGTTCTCTCTTGAACAAACCGTTCAAGAGGTTCCACTATTTAGCAAACAGTTACAACGAGTACACAAACCTCTCCAGGTTATCACGAGTACACAAACCTCTCCAGGTTATACCAGTCTCAATCTCTTCCTGAGATTAAGACCACTCAAGAATTAAAGAAACACTCTTAAAAGAGAGAAAAATGAAAGCTCACAAGGGTTTACTTCATAATGGTGAAGAATTACACAATGGTTCCACTATTTAGCAAATAGTTACAACGAGTACACAAACCTCTCCAGGTTATACCAGTCTCAATCTCTTCCTGAGATCAAGACCACTCAAGAATTAAAGAAACACTCTTAAAAAAGAGAAAAATGAAAGCTCATAAGGGTTTACTTCATAATGGTGAAGAATTACACAATGGTTTCACACAACCCAAAACTCTATATGCTCTCTAAAGCAGATTGACGATAAACACTCAGTATATTTTCTTCAATGTATTATATGATGTATTTCTCTTTTTGTTTCTTCTTGTATGTTCTTCAACTTGAACTTGCTCCTCTATATGTAGCTTTTTAGAAACTAACCGTTGGGATGCTTGAACAGAGCAATCTTTACTTTCTGATGTATGGAGCTCAAACTGGAAATATTTCTCTAATATTTTAAACTACATTAAACTTGATTAATTATGTATCAGAAATAATTAATTTAAAATAACATAGAGAAATTATATTTGAGATACTCATCAATAATTTGAATAATTTCTATTATGAACAGATTTGAACGTTAATGCATCTTATGATATAAAATCAATTAATCACATCTAAATAGTCCATAATAATTTGAATAATTTTCATTATGAACAAATTTGAACATTAAATCACAATATGATATAAAATCAATTAATCACAATTAAATGCTTCATAATAATTTGATTAATTTCTATTATGAACAAATTTGAACGTTAGAGCACAATATGATATAAAATCAATTAATCACATTTAAATACTTCATAATAATTTGAATAATTTCTATTATGAACAAATTTGAACATTAGAGCACAATATGATATAAAATCAATTTAAATCAAATCAATAACACATAAAAGTAAATAGTAAGAAAACTTATCTCTCTATAGACCATGTGTCTCCTGTTTTAATAATAACAATGTTAATTGTACAATGTATATAAGTCATCAAATATAAATGTATACTTGAGTTTTGTTATCATCAAAACTTTATCAAATGATTTGATTCTCTAAAGGGACTTTGGACTGTCTAATGTTCAACAATCTTCCCCTTTTTTATGATGACAAAACTACAAGCCTTAAGAACAAATAATTTCAATAATATCAAGATATTAAACAGTGAAAGATTTTATTTGATGAAAAGCATGCAAATGCATAATTACATAAAATTAGAATTGTAAAACAAATCCAAGAGTGTTCAAATGATTTGCAAAAAAACATATTTGATCGTTTTTCTTAATTATTTGTCATACTTTCTTTTTCTCCCCCTTTTTGTCATCACAAAAAGGATTTAATTTAAAAAAAAAAATCATCACTGCTGCAGGAAGGTGCTGATAAAGATTCTAAGTGGTCATGTGTTAGGGATAGAGAATTTTGGATAATAGGGATGACTTCAAACTCTAGCTCACTAACCTTGATCCTTAATACATAAATCGTATGGTTCTTGCATACTCATCTTAACAACTGCTAGAATGATCTCACTTAAATTTGTGTATGGTTAAATCATTAACAAGTGAGGGAACAAAATTCTTTCATATTTTTGGGAGTCCATCTCATGTGAATTTCTGGTTCGAATAACATTAGAACTTGGGTGAGAAAAGCAAACCAATTGAATTTTTCTAGGTGTGTAAATCTGGTAAAGGGGAATTGCAGCTCAGACTCTTAAAAATTAGAAAATGCATAGCATGAATTAATTAAGAAAAGAGAACAAATTTTCACTAGACTTTGAAACACACACACACGCACACACACACACACACACACACACACACACACACACATATATATATATATATTTAACTATAATTTTATAAATGCATCAAGAAAATATGATTTAAAATAATTATGCAATAAAAGTAACAAATATAGATGCAAATGAAAATATTTGATGCAATGAGTTTAAGCCAATTGATATTTTCCATCATTCAATTAAGATCATACCCAAAAGTTCTCTTAAATAATTAAAACGTTCTTCAATAAGGGGTTTTGTAAAAATATCTGCTAGTTGTTCATCAGTTGAGACAAATTGCAAATCAATGGTACCCTTTTGAACATGATCTCTTATAAAATGATGTTTTAATTTCAATGTGCTTGGCTCTTGAATGCGAAATTGGATTTTTAGAAATACTAATAGCAGTATTATTATCACAAAAAATTGGAATATTATTCTCATGAATTTCATAATCAGCAAGTTGATTTCTAATCCAAAGCAACTGAGAACAACATTAAGCAGCTGAAATATACTCAGCTTCTACAGTGGATAAAGCAATCGTTCCTTGCTTCTTACTCATCCATGAGATTAAATTACCTTCCATGAAGTGACATCCTCCACTTGTACTTTTTCTTTCTACCTTGTCTCCTGCATAATTTGCATCACTATATCCCTGCTATTTAAAATTTTCTCTTCGCTTGTAGCAAAGACCAAGATTAGCAGTTCCTTTTAAATATCTAAAAATTCTTTTTATGGCAGAAAGATGTACTTTCCTTGGATCTGCCTGAAATCTTGCACAAAGACAAACACTGAACATGATATCAGATCTTGAAGCAGTGAGATATAAAAGAGATCTTATCATCTATTATATTCAGTAATATTAACTGGATTAGACTCTTTATCCAAACCTAGTGATGTTGTAGGATGCATAGGTGTGCTCATAGGTTTGGCTTCATCTAACTTGAATCTTTTAAGTAGTTCTCTGACATACTTTGATTGATGTATAAATGTCTTATCCTCTGTTTGCTTGATTTGAAGTCTAAGAAAAAATTTGAGTTCTCCCATCATGCTCATTTCAAATTCTTTCTGCATTAAGCTTGAAAAATCCTTGCAAAGAATTTCATTAGTAGCACCAAATATCATATCATCAACATAAATTTGCACCATAATAAATTCATTTGAATAATCTTTACAGAATAGAGTAGTGTCCACTTTTCCTCTTTGAAAACCATTTTCTAAAAGAAAAGAACTTCGACGCTCATATAATGCTCTAGGAGCTTGTTTGAGACCGTACAAAGCCTTATTTAATTTGTAAACATGTTGTGGAAAGTCAACACTCTCAAACCCAGGGGGTTGTTCCACATAGACTTCTTCTTTAATGAATCCATTAA
>Ga0209489_109507_pt1 | contig 12009 bp, 18 predicted proteins | sample SiratrowhiteBW_FD_187527 | JGI IMG/M metagenome (GOLD analysis project Ga0209489, IMG submission 187527) | Root nodule microbial communities of legume samples collected from California, USA - Siratro white BW (SPAdes) (version 2) | ecosystem: Host-associated > Plants > Roots > Nodule | place... | reverse complement strand
CCCCCCCCTTTCTTGAACTCAGCCTAAAACGTTTTCACCATGATTTTCCAAAATTCTTTGATAAAATCTCTAATCTATAAAATAAAAAAAGATTAAAATTTTTTAGAATTTTTTAACAAGTACAGGTAGACAAAATTGAAAATAAAATGTCAAAAATAATACAAAAATAAAAAAAACAAATAGTAAACCGCAGAATTTTGAAAAAGAAAATATTTCACATATCAATATGTTTTTTAAAAGAACTTTTAGAATTTTCCAGAAATCGCTGGTAAAATCTCTAACCTTTCCAATAAAAGAAGTAGTAAACGATTGAATTTTGTTGAAATTTTGGATTTCAAATATCACAATTTTTTTTTGAAAAAAAACCATAGTTTTGCAGAATATTTTGATAAAATCTCGGATCTATACAATAAAACAACACAAAAATTTTACAATTTTTTTGAAAACCATAGATAGGTAAAGTAGAATAAAAAAGATGTCAAAAACACTAAAAAATTAAAAAAACAAATAGTAAACGATGAAATTCTGAAAATGTTTTGTGTTTAAAGTATCTCTATTTTTTTAACAAAAATTGAAGACTTTTCTAGAATTCTCTGATAAAATCTATAATCCGTACAATAAAGCATCACAAAAATGTTTAGAATTTCTTGACAAGTTTGGATAGGTAAAATAGGAAAAAAAGATTACCAAAATCCTAAAAAAATAAAAAAAAAACAAATAGTAAACGATGGAATTTATGAAGAATTTTGGATTTCAAATGTCTATATTTTTTTGAAAAATATTCCATGATTTTCCAAAATTCTTTGAGAAAATCTCTAATCCATAAAATAAAAAAACCAAAAAATTTCTAGAATTTTTTGACAAGTACAGATAGACGAAATTGAAAATAAATGTCAAAAATAGAAAAAAATAAACAAACAAATAGTAAACCACAGAATTTTGAAATAAAAAATATTTCACATATCAATATTTTTTTTAAAAGAACTTTTAGAATTTTCCAGAAATCGTTGCTAAAATCTCTATTACTTCCAATAAAATGCTAAAAAAATAAAAAACAAATAGTAAACGATGGAAGCGTGTTTGGGCGAGAGTAGTACTAGGATGGGTGACCTCCTGTGAAGTCCTCGTGTTGCACCTCTTTTTTGACAGCTCTTTTTCAGTGCTTTTTTCTTTTTCTGTTCACCGACACAAGTATAACTTCGTCTAAGAAACTCGGTCCTCTATTCCGTTCTTGCCCCACGACTTGCGAAGTGTAGGAAATTAGGCATGTTATCGAAGCGGTTTATGCGCTGATCACGCCATACTTGACAGGTCTGATCATACCAGCACTAATGCACCGGATCCCATCAGAACTCCGCAGTTGAGCGTGCTTGGGCGAGATTAGTACAAGGATGGGTGACCTCTTGAGAAGTCCTCGTGTTGCACCTCTTTTTTGGCATCTCTTTTTCAGTGCTTTTTTCTTTTTCTACTGACCGACACAAGTATAACTTCGTCTAAGTAACTCGCTCCTCCGTTCCGTTCTGGGCCCCACAACTTGCCAAGTGTCGAAAATTAGGCCCGTTACCGAAGCCATATATGCGCTGATCACGCCACACTTGACAGGTGCGATCATACCAGCACTAATGCACCGGATCCCATCATAACTCTGCAATTAAGCGTGCTTGGGCGAGAGTAGTACGGGATGGGTGACCTCCTCGGAAGTCCTCGTGTTGTACCTCTTTTTTGGCATCTCTTTCTCAGTGCTTTATTCTTTTTCTGCTCGCCGACATAAGTACAAAGTCGTTTAAGAATCTCGCTCCTCCGTTTCGTTCTGGTCCCCACGACTTGCCAAGTGTCGGAAATTAGGCCCGTTCCCAAAGCCATATATGCTGATCACGCCACACTTGACAGTTGCGATCGTAATAACACTAATGCACCGATCCCATCAGAACTCCGCAATGAAGCGTGCTAGGGCAAGAGTAGTATTAGGATGGGTGACCTCCTGGGAAGTCCTCGTGTTGCACCTCTTTTTTGGCATCTCTTTTTCAGCGTTTTTTGGGCGAGAGTAGTACTAGGATGGGTGACCTCCTGGGAAGTCTTCGCGTTGCATCTCTCTTTTGGCATCTCTTTTTCAGTGCTTTTTTCTTTTTCTGCTTGTCGACACAAGTATAACTTTGTCTATGAAACTCGCTCCTCCGTTCCGTTCTGGGCCCCACGACTTTCCAAATGTCGGAAATTAGGCTCGTTACCGAAGCCATATATGCGCTGATCACGCCACACATGACAGGTGCGATCATACCAGCACTAATGCTCCGGATCCCATCAGAACTCCGCAGTTAAGTGGCTTAGGCGAGAGTAGTACTGGGATGGGTGACCTCCTGGGAAGTCCTCGTGTTGCACCCCTTTTTTGGCATCTCTTTTTCAGTGCTTTTTTCTTTATGTGCTCGCCGACACAAGTATACCTTCGTCTAAGAAACTCGCTCCTCCGTTCCGTTCTGGGGCCCACGACTTTCCAAATGTCGGAAATTAGGCCCGTTACCGAAGCCATATATGTGCTGATCACGCCACACTTGATAGGGGTGATCATGGCAGCACTAATACACCGGATCCCATTAGAACTCCGCAGTGAAGCGTGCTTGGGCGAGAGTAGTACTAGGATGGGTGACCTCCTGGGAAGTCCTCGTATTACATCCCTTTTTTGGTATCTCTTTTTCAGGGCTTTTTTCTTTTTCTGCTCGCCGACACAAGTATAACTTCGTCTGTGAAACTCGCTCCTCCGTTCCGTTCTGGGCCCCACGACATGACAAGTGTCGGAAATTAGGCCCGTTACTGAAGCAATTTATGCACTGATCACGCCACACTTGACAGGTGCGATCATACCAGCACTAATGCACCGGACCCCATCAGAACTCAGTAAGCAAGCGTGCTTGGGCGAGAGTAGTACTAGTATGGGTGACCTCCTGGGAAGTCCTCGTGTTGCACCTCTTTTTTGGCATCTCTTTTTCAGTGCTTTTTTCTTTTTGTGCTCGCCGACACAAGTATACCTTCGTCTAAGAAACTCGCTCCTCCGTTCCGTTCTGGGCCCCACGACTTTTCAAGTGTCGGAAATTAGGCCCGTTACCGAAGCCATATATGTGTTGAGCACGCCACACTTGATAGCTGCGATCATAGCAGCACTAATGCACCGGATCCTATCAGAACTCCGCAGTTAAGCGTGCTTGGGCGAGAGTAGTATTAGGATGGGTGAGCTCCTGGGAAGTCCTCGTGTTGCACCTCTTTTTTGGCATCTCTTTTTCAGTGCTTTTTTCTTTTTGTGCTCGTCGACACAAGTATACCTTCGTCTATGAAACTCGCCCCTCCGTTCCGTTCGGGGCCCAACGACTTTCCAAGTGTTGGAAATTAGGCCTGTTACCGAAGCCATATATGTGTTGATTACGCCACACTTGGTAGCTGCGATCATAGCAGCACTAATGCACCAGATCCCATCAGAACTCCGCAGTTAAGCGTGCTTGGGCGAGAGTAGTATTAGGATGGGTGAGCTCCTGGGAAGTCCTCGTGTTGCACCTCTTTTTTGGGATCTCTTTTTCAGTGCTTTTTTCTTTTTCTGCTCACCAACCCAAGTATACCTTCGTCTATAAACTCGCTCCTCCGTTCCGTTCTGGGCCCCACGACTTTCCAAGTGTCGGAAATTAGGCCCGTTACCGAAGCCATATATGCACAGATCATGCCACACTTGACAGGTGCGATCATAGCAGCACTCATGCACCAGATCCCATCAGAACTGCGTAGTTAAGCGTGCTTGGGCGAGAGTAATACAAGGATGGGCGACCTCCTGGGAAGTCCTCGTGTTGCACCTCTTTTTTGGCATCTCTTTTTCAGTGCTTTTTTCTTTTTGTGCTCGCTGACACAAGTATAGCTTCGTCTAAGAAACTCGCTCATCCGTTCCGTTCTGGACCCCACGACTTGCCAAGTGTCGGAAATTAGGTCAGTTACCGAAGCCATATATGCGCTGATCACGCCACACTTGAAAGGTGCGATCTTAGCAGCACTAATGCCCCGGATCCCATCAGAACTCCGCAACTAAGCGTGCTTGGGTGAGAGTAGTACTAGGATGGGTGACCTCCTGGGAAGTCCTCGTGTTGTACCTCTTTTTTGGCATCTCTTTTTCAGTGCTTTTTTCTTTTTGTGCTCGCCGACACATGTATACCTTCGTCTAAGAAACTCGCTCCTCCGTTCCGTTCTGGGCCTCACTACTTTCCAAGTGTCGGAAATTAGGCCCGTTACCGAAGCCATATATACGCTGATCACGCCACACTTGACAGCTGCAACCTTACCAGCACTAATGCACCGGATCCCATCAAAACTCCACAGTTAAGCATGCGTCGACGAGAGTAGTAATAGGATGGGTGACCTCCAGGGAAGTCCTCGTGTTGCACCTCCTTTTTGGCATCTCTTTTCCAGGGCTTTTTTCTTTTTCTGCTAGCCGACACAAGTATAACTTCGTCTATGAAACTCGCTCCTCCGTTCCGTTCTGGGCCCCACAACATGCCAAGTGTCGGAAATTAGGCCCGTTACTGAAGCCATATATGCACTGATCACGCCACACCTGACAGGTGCGATCATACCAGCACTAATGCACCGGACACCATCAGAACTCAGTAAGTAAGCGTGCTTGGGCGAGAGTAGTACTAGGATGGGTGACCTCCTGGGAAGTCCTCGTGTTGCACCTCTTTTTTGGCATCTCTTTTTCAGTGTTTTTTTCTTTTTGCGCTCGCCGACACAAGTATAGCTTCGTTTAAGAAACTCGCTCCTCCGTTCCGTTCTAGGCCCCACGACTTGCCAAGTGTCAGAAATTAGGTCACTTACCGAAGCCATATATACGCTGATCACGCCACACTTGAAAGGTGCGATCTTAGCAGCGCCAATGCCCGGATCCCATCAGAACTTCGCAGTTAAGCGTGCTTGGGTGAGAGTAGTACTAGGATGGGTGACCTCCTGGGAAGTCCTCGTGTTGCACCTCTTTTTTGGCATCTCTTTTTCAGTGCTTTTTTCTTTTTGTGCTCGCCGACACAAGTATACCTTCGTCTATGAAACTCGCCCCTCCGTTCCGTTCGGGGCCCAACGACTTTCCAAGTGTTGGAAATTAGGCCCGTTACCGAAGCCATATATGTGCTGATCACCCCATACTTGAGAGCTGTGATCATAGCAGCACTAATACACCGGATCCCATCAGAACTCCGCAGTGAAGCGTGCTTGGGCGAGAGTAGTACTAGGATGGGTGACCACCTGGGAAGTCCTCGTATTGCATCCCTTTTTTGGCATCTCTTTTTCAGGGCTTTTTTCTTTTTCTGCTCGTCGACACAAGTATACCTTTGTCTAAGAAACTCGCTCCTCCGTTCGGTTCTGGGCCCCACGACTTGCCAAGTGTCAGAAATTTGGCCCGTTACCGAAGCCATATAGGTGCCGATCATGCCACACTTGACAAGTGCAATCATACCATCACTAATGCACCGGATCCCATCAGAACTCCGCAGTTAAGCGTGCTTGAGCGAGAGTAGTACTAGAATGGGTGACCTCCTGGAAGTCCTCGTGTTGCACCTCTTTTTTGGCATCTCTTTTTCAGTGGTTTTTTCTTTTTCTGCTCGCCGACACAAGTATACCTTCGTCTAAGAAACTCGCTCCTCCATTCCGTTCTTGGCCCCACGACTTGCCAAGTGTCAGAAATTTGGCCCGTTACCGAAGCCATATATGCGCTGATCACGACACACTTGATAGGTGCGATCATAGCAGCACTAATGCACCGGATCCGATCAGAACTCCGCAGTTAAGCGCGCTTGGGCAAGAGTAGTACTAGGATTGGTGACCTCCTGGGAAGTCCTCGTGTTGTACCTCTTTTTTGGCATCTCTTTTTCAGTGCTTTTTTTCTTTTTCTGCTCCGCGACACAAGTATAACTTCGTCTAAGAAACTCGCTCCTCTGTTCCGTTCTAGCCGTACGACTTCCCAAGTGTCGAAAATTAGGCCCGTTAACGAAGCCATATAGGTACTGATCACGCCACACTTGACAGGTGCGATCATACCAGCACTAATGCACCGGATCCCATCAGAACTCCGCAGTTAAGCGTGCTTGGGCGAGAGTAGTACTAGAATGGGTGACCTCCAAGGAAGTCCTCGTGTTGCACCTCTTTTTTGGCATCTCTTTTTCAGTGCTTTTTTCTTTTTTTGCTCGCCGAAACAAGTATAGCTTCGTCTAAGAAACTCGTTCCTCCGTTCCGTTTTGGGCCCCGCGGCTTGCCAAGTGTCAGAAATTTGGCCCGTTACCGAAGCCATATATGCGCTGATCCCGCCACACTTGAGAGGTGTTATCATACCAGCACTAATGCACCGGATCTGTTCACAACTCCGCAGTTAAGCGTGCATGGGTGAGAGTAGTACTAGGATGGGTGACCTCCTGGGAAGTCCTTGTGTTACACCTCTTTTTTGACATCTCTTTTTCAGTGTATTTTTCTTTTTCTGCTCGCCGACACAAGTATAACTTCGTGCAAGAAACTCGCTCCTCGTTCCGTTCTGGGCCCCACGACTTGCCAAGTGTCGGAAATTAGAGTCGTTACCAAAGCCATATATGCGCTGATCACGCCACACATGACAGGTGCGATCATACCAGCACTAATGCACCGGATCCCATCAGAACTCCGCAGTTAAGCGTGCTTGGGCGAGAGTAGTATTAGGATGGGTGAGCTCCTGGGAAGTCCTCGTGTTGCACCTCTTTTTTGGCATCTCTTTTTCAGTGTTTTTTTCTTTTTGTGCTCGCCGACACAAGTATAACTTCGTCTATGAAACTCGCTCCTCCGTTCCGTTCTGGGCCCCACGACTTTCCAAATGTCGGAAATTAGGCTCGTTACCGAAGCCATATATGCGCTGATCACGCCACACATGACAGGTGCGATCATACCAGCACTAATGCTCCGGATCCCATCAGAACTCCGCAGTTAAGTGGCTTGGGCGAGAGTAGTACTAGGATGGGTGACCTCCTGGGAAGTCCTCGTGTTGCATCTCTTTTTTGGCATCTCTTTTTCAGTGCTTTTTTCTTTTTCTGCGTGCCGACACAAGTATAACTTCGTGCAAGAAACTCGCTCCTCGTTCCGTTCTGGGCCCCACGACTTGCCAAGTGTCGGAAATTAGGCCCGTTACCCAAGCCATGTAACAGATAGATATCTAACACAGATATCTAACAGATAGCTATCTAACAGATAGATATCTAACAGATAGATATTTATACATAGATGTCTCACACATAGATATCTGACACATAGATATCTGACACATATATATCTAATAGACAGATATGTAACAGATAGATATCTATACATAGATATCTAACAGATAGATATCTACACATAGATATCCAACACTTAGATATCTAACAGATAATATCTAACACATAGATATCTAACAGATACATGTCTAACACATAGATATCTAACAGATATATATCTAACACATAGATATCTATACATAGATATATAAGTGATAGATATTTAACAGATAGATATCTTACACATACATATTTATACATAGATATCTAACAGATAGATATCTCACAGATAGATATCTAATAGATAGATATTTATACGTAGATATCTAACAGATAGATATCTATACATAGATATCTAACACATAGATATCTTTATATCTAACAGATAGATATCTAACACAGATATCTAACAGATAGATATCTAACACAGATATCTAACACAGATATCTAACACATAGATATCTAACACAGATATCTAACAGATATCTATCTATACATATACACAGATAGATATCTTACCCATAGATATCTAATACATAGATATCTATACATTGATATCTAACACATAGATATCTATACATTGATATCTAACAAATAGATATCTACACATAGATATCTAAGAGATAGATATCTAAGAGATAGATATCTAACAGATAGATATCTAACAGTAGATATCTATACATAGATATCTAACACATTGAGATCTATACATACATATCTAACAGATAGATATCTAACACATAGATATCTGTACATAAATATCTAATAGATAGATATCTTTACATATATATCTAACACATATATATTTCTACATAGATATCTAACAGACAGATATCTAATACATAGATATCTATGCATAGATATGTAACAGATAGATATCTATACATAGATATCTAACAGATACATATCTATACATATGTATCTAGCAGATAGATATCTATGCATAGATATCTCACAGTTAGATATCTATACATAGATATCTCACAGATAGATATCTATACGTACATATCTAACAGATAGATATCTATAAATAGATATCTAGCAGATAGATATGTAACACATAGATATCTATACATAGATATCTAACAGATAGATATCTAACAGAGAGATATCTATACATACATATCTAACACATAGATATCTATACATAGATATCTAACAGATAGATATCTATACATAGATATCTAACAGATAGATATCTAACACATAGATATCTCTACATACATATCTAACAGATAGATATCTAACACAGATATCTAACACAGATATCTCTACATACATATCTAACAGATAGATATCTAACACAGATATCTAACAGATAGAGATATCTATACATAGATATCTAACAGATAGATATCTACACATAGATATCTAACAGATAGATATCTAACACAAAGATATGTAACAGATAGATATCTAACAGATAGATATCTAAGAGATAGATATCTAACAGATAGATATCTAACAGATAGATATCTATACATAGATATCTAACACAAAGATATCTAACAGATAGATATCTATACATAGATATCCCACAGATAGATATCTAACACATAGATATCTACACATAGATATCTAACAAATAGATATCTACACATAGATATCTAACAGATAGATATCTAACACATAGATATCTATATAGATATCTAACAGATAGATATCTATACATAGATATCTAACAGATAGATATCTATACAGAGATATCTAACAGATAGATATCTATACACACATATCTAACAGATAGATATCTATAAATAGATATGTAACAGATAGATATCTAACACATAGATATCTAACACATAGATATCTCTACACAAATATCTAACATATAGATATCCATACATAGATATCTAACAGATAGATATCTACATATAGATATCTACATATAGATATCTAACACATAGATATCTACACATAGATATCTAACACATAGATATCTACACATAGATATCTAACAGATAGATATCTATACATAGATATCTAACAGATAGATATCTATACAACATATCTAACAGATAGATATCTAACACATAGATATCTATACATAGATATCTAACAGATAGATATCTACACATAGATATCTAACACATAGATAACTAACAGATAGATATCTATAAATAGATATCTAACAGATAGATATCTAACACATAGATATCAAACACATAGATATCTAACACATAGATATCTAACACATAGATATCTAACACATAGATATCTATACATAGATACCTAACACATAGATATCTAACAGATAGATATCTATACATACATATCTAACAGATAGATATATAACAGATAGATATCTATACATACATATCTAACAGATAGATATCTATAAATAGATATGTAACAGATAGTTATCTACATATAGATATCTAGCAGATAGATATCTAACAGATAGATATCTACACATAGATATCTAACACATAGATAACTAACAGATAGATATCTATAAATAGATATCTAACAGATAGATATCTTAACATAGATATCTAACACATAGATATCTAACGGATAGATATCTATACATACATATCTAATAGATAGATATCTATAAATAGATATGTAACACATAGATATGTAACACATAGATATCTAACAGATAGATATCTACACATAGATATCTAACAGATAGATATCTAACACATAGATATCTAACACATAGATATCTAACACATAGATATCTAACACATAGATATCTAACAGATAGATATCTATACATACATATCTAACAGATAGATATCTATAAATAGATATCTAACACATAAATATCTATACATAGATATCTAACAGATAGATATCTACACATAGATATCTAACAGATAGATATCTATACATACATATCTAACAGATAGATATCTATACATACATATCTAACAGATAGATATCTATAAATAGATATCTAACACATAAATATCTATACATAGATATCTAACAGATAGATATCTATGCATACACATCTAACAGATAGATATCTATGCATAGATATCTAACACATAGATATCTAACACATAGATATCTAACAGATAGATATCTATACATACATATCTAAGAGATACATATCTAACAGATAGATATCTAACACATAGATATCTAACAGATAGATATCTAACACATAGATATCTAACACATAGATATCTAACAGATAGATACCTATACATACATATCTAACAGATAGATATCTATAAATAGATATCTAACACATAAATATCTATACATAGATATCTAACAGATAGATATCTACATATAGATATCTAACAGATAGATATCTAACACATAGATAACTAACAGATAGATATCGATAAATAGATATCTATACATAGATATCTAACACATAGATATCTAACAGATAGATATCAATACATAGATATCTAACACATAGATATCTAACAGATAGATATCTAACACATAAATATCTAACAGATAGATATCTAACACATATCTATACCTAGATATCTAACAGATAGATATCTATACATAGATATCTAACAGATAGATATCTATAGATATCTCTACATAGATATTCAACACATACATATCTATACATGGATATCTAACAGATAGCTATATAACAGATAGATATCTCTACATAGATATCTAACATAGATATCTTACAGATAGATATCTAACACATAGATATCTCACAGATAGATATCTAAGACATAGATATCTAACACATAGATATCTATACATAGATATCTAACAGATAGATATCTATGCATACATATCTAACAGATAGATATCTATGCATAGATATCTTACACATAGATATTTAACACATAGATATCTATACATACATATCTAACAGATAGATACCTATACATAGATATCTCTACATAGATATCCAACATATAGATATCCATACATAGATATCTAACAGATAGATATCTAACACATAGATATCTGCACATAGATATCTAACACATAGATCTCTAACAGATAGATATCTAACACGTAGATATCTATACATACATATCTAACAGATAGATATCTATACATAGATATCTAACAGATAGATATCTATACATACATATCTAACAGATAGATATCTAACACATAGATATCTAACAGATAGATATCTACACATAGATATCTAACAGATAGATATCTAACACATAGATAACTAACAGATAGATATCTATAAATAGATATATAACAGATAGATATCTATACATAGATTTCTAACACATAGATATCTAACACATAGATATCTAACACATAGATATCTAACACATAGATAACTAACAGATAGATATCTATAAATAGATATCTAAGAGATAGATATCTAACACATAGATATCAAACACATAGATATCTAACACATAGATATCTAACACATAGATATCTAACACATAGATATCTATACATAGATACCTAACACATAGATATCTAACAGATAGATATCTATACATACATATCTAACAGATAGATATATAACAGATAGATATCTATACATACATATGTAACAGATAGATATCTATAAATAGATATGTAACAGATAGATATCTAACACATAGATATCTAACACGTATATATGTAACAGATAGATATCTACATATAGATATCTAGCAGATAGATATCTAACAGATAGATATCTACACATAGATATCTAACACATAGATAACTAACAGATAGATATCTATAAATAGATATCTAACAGATAGATATCTTAACATAGATATCTAACACATAGATATCTAACGGATAGATATCT
>Ga0209489_109502_pt1 | contig 12017 bp, 7 predicted proteins | sample SiratrowhiteBW_FD_187527 | JGI IMG/M metagenome (GOLD analysis project Ga0209489, IMG submission 187527) | Root nodule microbial communities of legume samples collected from California, USA - Siratro white BW (SPAdes) (version 2) | ecosystem: Host-associated > Plants > Roots > Nodule | place: USA... | reverse complement strand
ATATATACATATAGCCCGAATAAATTATATATATATATATATATATATATATGAATACTTATTATACATATTTACAATAACAGTCTTATAATTTCAACTTCATATATTATGTCACTAATTACACGTTGATATTTTCAACTTATACTAATCATTGATACAAAATAATATTAAAAAATTTAAATTAATATTTATTTATTTGTAAAACATATTCAACTTTAATTATGTCAAAATAATTTATATTCTTATTTCTTTTAATATGCATTTGCTTCATTAGATCGATATGTGCGAAAATATGCAAAGTGATAAAATGCAATGAAAATGAAAAACAGAAATAAATAAAAAATCTTTTGAAATGCATTTCATTATAATATAGCGAAGATTTACAAAGAAAAAAAATCTTTATTATATTTTTTATATAATTAATTTATTGATATTAATACTTATAATAAAATAAATTACATAATATAACATAACAACAATTATTAATATTATTATCGAAAAAATCATAAATTTAATAAAATCATAATAATAATAAAATATTAATGAAAATAAAGAAAATATTAATAATAAATTAATAAAAATATTATATTAATATTAAAAACTAAAAGTAATAATAAAATCATAAAAAAAGTTATAATAATAACATAATAAAATTAAATAAAATTAAAATATAATAATATTAATAATAAAATAATTTTATAGAATAATAATGATAATTTAATTTGTATTTTAATTTTTATTTTAAAATATTTGATAATCTTATAATTTCATTAATTAAAAAAATAATAATTTATTCATTATACTTAACAAATTAGTTATATTTAATTTTAAATTAATTTCAATTATAATTTTTTTATTAAAAATTATTTTATTAATCATATTTATCACAATTTGATAATATTTTTTTCATAAATTTTTAAAGTACTATTTCTGTATTATTCATTCAATAAATCATGTATTTTATTATTTAAATATAAATTGTCCGTACACATCACCAAAATTTTCAAACCACGTTGCATATTTCACAACAAAATTAGTTCTTTAATTATTTAATTAATAATGATACTGTAATTAAAATGTGATACATTTTTTTCATTTTTTTTTCTATTTTATTCTAATTTTATAGCATTTTTAAATAAATATTCATCAATACTTTATTGCTTAAAACCAAACCCAAGTTGACATTTATTTATTTTGAATAGTTTTATTCTATTACTTATTACATTATTTTAAAACGTAAAAAAAATAGTATTAAACAATTCATTATTTCTTCCAATTTTCACTATTTATTTTTCAAAATATATTTTTTACTTTGTATAAAAATAAAATAAAAAAAATGTAGAAAAACTTTACCAGATTTCGGTTTACCCGAAACAGTTTATTTGTAATTGGAAAAAAATTCACATAAGGTGACTCTCCTATTAATAATAATGTGGCATGAGTGTGAAGATAGGGAAGTATAACAAAGTTGTCGGAAACTAACTTTGGATATCATCATTTACACGCAATGACGGTGTCATTCTTACATGCTTGAAACTAGTTGGAATGTAAATTTTGAAAAACCCATAAGACAGCATACTACACAAGTGGCACATAGTTTCTACTTTATACACAACTATAAATAGTTTAAACCTCATTGGCGATGCCCTTCTGGAAGAAGAACCACCTTATGGAAGGGCACTGTTCTTTGAGGTAAAGATCCATCTTCTTCGTCATCATCAAATTCCAACACATAGCTGTTTCCAATCACCGCAGAAAGTAATCAACCATAGCATAAACTATTACTGAATTAGGGAGAAAAGAAACACAAAAATATAAAAGATAGAAATATAATAGAAAAAGTATGTTATTTGCATAATAATGAAAATAAGGAAAGAAGTTTAGAAATTTCTTTCTCTTATTTGGACGAGTGAGCATAAAAAAAATTAAGTTATATAACAAGTTTCTATGCCGACTAAAAGTTTAAAATTTCCTGTAATATTAATATTTATTCTTAAGATAAAATTATTTTATGTCACAAATTTTTTATTTCAATTTTAAGAAAAAAAAAAGAAAAAAATATGAACTTCCCACCCCTTAAACCAAACAAAGGGATAGAAAGTAAAAACAAATTGTGATGCTTAATAAAGTATACTTACTCCTCGGTCTTCCTCTGACAGTTACGAAATGTTGAAGAATAAGCCCCAGAACATGCGAAATAATATTGGTCAGTATTAAATCTGAGTCACAAAAGTTAAACTAACTCGCAAGGATTAACAGGCTATAAATAATGGAAGGGAATCAGGAAATAATCTCACTATACTAAAGAAAATGAGAGAATTATTACTCTGCGAGGGCCTTGAACAACTGTTGCTTTATAAAGTGCAGTAGTTCCTGGATAGACCGCCAAAACATGTTTTCCAGGAGGGAAATCTGGAGCACTAGAAGGATCATTACTCTTGGGGAAAGCAATGATATTTCCCATGGGAAGCTTGTATTGTCTGCACACAGAAAGAGAAACGAATGAACTAAACATTCAAATGCAGTAACAATTTAATACACGAGGAATGAGCAAAATTCCCATGTATGTTTAAAGTAGCACTTCCAGCAAAGCAACTACATGACATAACCTTAGGTAATTGAACACGACCAATGTCATAATATGGTAGGTTTACCTTTGACCACTGCTTTCTTCGTCATCACCTGGTTCCTCATCTAGTACTTCAAATCTGTAAAACAAATCACGTCATGAAACATCAAATTAAATAATGAACACTATTCCTTTTATTACTCATTACAAACCAACAAACCATACACAAGAAATAGTGTTTTAACAATCTTTTTCCTTTATGAAAAAATAACATTATTATATCAATTGCAACAAGTCTATTTTTTAAGTCATTAAACAATAAGCTTGTCATTGAGTATTAAAACGTGAGTTTAAGTCTAATTCATTCTCACAAAACCGGCTTGTAAGGTAGGTTTGTCTCCACTTAAACATTGTATGATGGAAACTTGTCTAGGCATAACACCCACTGAATAAAGAAGTAGAAGACCAAGAGTTCTAACTAGGAGCATGCCGGAAGAGCCTCCACCCATCCTTATTGGATCCAAGATATTAATGAAGAGATCAACTCTAGAGTATAATAAAATGTACATAGTAGTATAAGACATATGAGTCAAGTAGTATAGGATATTTAGACCAAGTAGAGTGGGTGTTTGAGCTTGCACTTAGGCCTTGTGTAGATTAGAGTTAGAGTAGTTCAGCTAGGGTTTAAAATTGGCTCCCTTAAACCTAAGAGAAACCACAGGATGTCCATCATCTGGTAGGAAAGCATCCTTTCCTCATTTCGAGTAGATGCTCAAATATGAAAAGTATAAGTAGAGAAGTGTCACTTGATCCACTCTTTTAGGAGCACATTGAATTCTCCTTCCTTTTTTCTCTCCCTTGGACACCACCACTCCTATAAACAGGAAGCATTGGTCTGTATTTTTAGCTTGGAATGAGTAGAGAATTTATGCAGAATTTGAAACTCACTTGTTCTCGAGTTCATAGGATAGTCTCTCTTCTTGGTTGTTCTTTCCTAGACCTATCCCTTGATGGTTGGGCTAATCTCTCTCAAGAAACACCTTCAATCCACTCTGAAATTCCATGAACAATTTATCTTTGCAACGCTTCTGCATCCATCCATCCATTCAACTGAGTGGAATCAATTCTAGCTTGGAGGATTTCCATCACTATAAATTAGTTTTATTTGTATTTAATGTGAGATCTCCAACACACACTTATGCCGAGACAAGGACATCTCATGCGTGACATTATATATTTGAGAGCGGACAATCAGCAACTCGATAATAGGTGACACGATAAACTCGACAAATGTTGTTTTGATAGGTTTGATACCATATTAAAAAGTGAGTTTAAACCTTAATCATCCTCACAAAGTCAGCTTGTAAGGTGAGACTTGGTAAATGTAGATTGACGTTATCTCTAATAAATGTTATACCTCCAACATTAAGATAGAACAGGCTAAATATATGTTGTTAAAACACAACTCAAATATAATACCTTGCATTTTAGTTAATGTCTTTAAGGCATCAATGTGGTACAATGGTATAAGCATGTCTTGAATAATTAATAGGGATAATTGCACTAATACTCTTATCTTTAGCATTTATTACACCTTAAAACCTTCTCTTTTGGAAACTCACTGCCTTTATGTTCTGTTACTACACCTACACGCTTGAAGTAAAAAAATTGCACATACATTCTATACAAACCTTATGCAAATTCACAAACAACAATAATGTCAAAGTAACAAGCAAAACCATGGAATAAGTGAGTAACTACCCAAAATTAATATCAAGTAAAAAGCACAAAATTATAAAATATTATACTTACTCCTTTGATTCCTTGTCAAAATGAATCACTTTTACAACAAACCATTCATCCTTATCAGCATTTCGTGGGGTGACCCTAGCTGCTACCTGAGAAGAAATTAACTTAAACGAATAGAACTCTAGAGGCTTTAGAAAATTGTTTCCTGAAAACATTCTTCGTGATAAACAAAAGAGTTGTATCCGTGAAAATGTTATTACTACTTATGCATAACCTTGTGAGAGTTCAGATAATATAGATTTCACTAAAAGAAATGAATAACAGAATTACAACTGTGAAAAGCTCAATGAACTAACTATAACTGAGTTTCTACAGGTAAGCTTTAAACTGACAAACTTATCTAAAGCAATGTACTGATCACACGTGCAGTATAACTGACAAGGAAAAAAACCTTATCAATAAAAGGTAATGGAGCATTTGATTTGTATTCATCAAACTTCAGTGCAAATGCATACCTGTTCTCCTTTAAGACTGGCACAATTTTCAAGATGATGTCGCATACTAGGAGTTAACCTTGAAATATCTGACTCGGTTTTAACTCGTTTCCTCTTCTGCTCATTGCCTTCTGTAACACAGAATAGTCAGCAGCTAGGCTAGGCAAATAAAACCAAGCATCTCAAGGGAAACGAAATCATAATAATAAGAGTTTAAGGAAATTATTTGCTTCAACCACAATACATAATATTTTGATTCTCAAGTTTGAATAGCCCTTGCTTTATCAACTGAATGTTGTACAAAATCATTACCATATTGCTGGGGAGCAATGCATCACCATGCATTAGCTGGGTATAACAAAAGCATGCAAAAGCACTCTTGCTAATTTGCTATAAGTTCAGCTAATCTGCACCTCCAAATCATGATTTCCGTATATATACCCAGCACTTATTTTCATTTTACTTCCACCACATAGGCAGAAAAGGAACGAATGTAAAAATATAAATGAGTTTATTAATACACAATTTTCAGTTTCACTTAAAATTACACATTAGATTGCCCTCCCTCCCCCTTTTTCTTCATGTAGCAGGACTATACAGGATTGACCAACATGGCAGCAGAGATGAGTATCCAAAGAGTAGACTTTACCTTTTCCTGGAAAAGAAAAAAAAGAGGGAAAGAAAAAAAGTCTTAAAACAACCAAAAATTTACATCAAATGAATTGAAATTTGGCATGTAGTTGTCACAAAAATTGTCAGACATTCTTTTCCTCCCCCTTTTCTTATTTTATTTACTTCCTACTTTCCTTCCCCTGAAAAAGCATAACTGTAATGCTTTAGACACATGCTTGGGTTCTATAATGTTGGTCAATCATAGCTAGTCTCTTTGGTTAATACATATAACACAGATAAAAAGAAAATATTAAAAGACCAACATATAAAAGATTTAGATATGTTGATAGTATTTAATTTTTTGTCAAATACTAAATGTCTAAGCCTGTACAGAGGTGATAATATTTCAAGTGAAAGATGAATATATTTATTTTATGGATGAATTCTAAATGTATAAGCTTAAGTGCCGATGTGATAATGTTTCAAATGAAAGAGGAACATATTTGTCACAAATTTGAGGCAAACCTATTCTTCTTCGTGTTTGTCCCTGTGGACCCGTAGGTAGTATTCCATCAATTTGGCTTAACATTAAGTTGGAAATACTGCAGCCAAAATCAATATAAGAATCATATGCAATAGAATGCCAATCCTGGACAGTATATCAAGTTACTCATATAGAAATGATGGTTTAATGATTTTCAGCATAAAAGAAAACAAAATGTAATTCTTATAAAATGTTTCTGAGCTACAGACAGATTAAACATACCTTGCTTCACTTTCTGAAAGATCTTTTGCTTGAGTGTACAACACTTTAAGCCTTGCCAATGAGGTATCCCCAGGCTTCTCAACCACTTCAGGAGCTGTATCAAAGTGACAAGAAAATATCAACAACAAAATAAAGATATATAATTGGAGAATACAAGAATAAATATCAAATTATGATTCCCAGAAATGGAAACAAGTGGAGCCATTCCAGTCTAGAAAGTACAAAGAGTCTTTGGCTAGTCAAATTAGAGTCATTAAAAGTAATGGTTCCCAGTGACTGACTGACTGACTCAAAACATAAAATTTCAAGTTTCATATCCAAAACCATGGAAACTGAAGAAAGGGAATTTAAATTTCAACTAATAATGTTTAGTGTGTCATTCCTTAAAATCACTGAAGTCAAAGAAAGTTTCGGGAACAAACAAGCCCAAATCATAAGTGGATTGTCAGACAAAGATAAATGAATGCTTTTTTATCATGTCTCATACACGTTCCCTAACTCAAGCGCCTTTGTCCTTGAAATGTGCATAATGAACTAGCCCTCCTACCTTGTGCTAAAATTCAATTTGTTCTTAGAATGGGGGAGACAAAATTAAATTGAAGAATGGGCGAGGCTGTTATGCCACATCATGAACCAAGAAATCCAAATGCGTAGGCTGTTATGTGAAGACATGAATGATTTTACGTGGTGGAATAAGAGTTTTGTTGCTATTGTTGTTAATATTTATTTTTCTCCAATAATCAATATTTATTTAATATGCATATTTCTCATGTATTAAATGTTTGCATTTGTTGCCCAGTGCCTTCTCTTCAAAGGATCGTTTATCAAATACCCAAATTATAACGGAAATAATGATTTTAGATTACAACTTCAAACTCAAAGGATTGTTTGTTTCCTTAGTTCAATAAGTTTTCCAATAACTCTTTCGAAATTAACCAAATCAATAATTTCCATTACAATTTGGATATTTGATAGATTATCCTTTTAAGAAAAGGCAGTTCAGAAACAGAAGCAAACACTGAATACCTGAGAAATATGCATATTAAATAATATTGATTATTGAAGACCAAACTACACCAACAACTATAGCAACAAAAGTCTTATTCCACAGTTTGACAAAATGGACTACACGACACTATTAAGCTCAAGTTAAAAACCAAATTCTCAGAGATATTATTCACCATAAGATCCCTTTTAGCAATATCCTCTAAGGTAGGTTTTAGTCTAACCGTACCCCTTTTCACAGGACTAGAAACCGTGCAATCTACTCATCTTACTCGTACTTCTTTGAATTTCACAATTTATGATTTTATTCATTAACCAAATAAAATGAAAAAAAAAAAACAGTTGCCTTTCAAAAATATGCTTACTGGAAAGAATGAGGAGAGATTTTTGTGCATAATAATGATTATGACCCAGTTCTCAATAAATATCAGTCTAAAATGCTCAAGTATCTTGTTACTATTAGGCTTTTAGTGCATCACTAACACCTGACAAAGCCTAATAGTAAAAAGATACTCGAGAATTTATGTCAATGCATAAACATATTTTTTTAATTATACAAAGAATTCTTTTTGGACAAGGGTATCTGAATGTATTCAAATATTTGGGTGAATTAAAGCCTTTCCATTAAAATCACCAACTCTCGTTAAGTTTCAACATTTTTAATTCAGAAAAAAAAAAATATATACCGAGTTATAACACATTAGCTATGACATTTTAGCAGATTATTGGTACACTAAGTAAAGATCTTTGAAAAATGTCAAGATTCATGGAAATGAATCACTTATAAAGAAATGGTAGTTATCACTTATAAAGTTAACTCCTGTAATTTCTATAAAATTGACTTGTAGAGTTAACTTGCAAACTTTAAAGTTTACTTAATAGAAAAAATAATATTAAAAAACTTATTTAGTAACATATAGGCTTCACAAAATACTCTTACACAACAATAATTCAATATTTCAACTTTACAGTAAAACAAAATAGCAAAACACAACAATAGTGAAAAAGTAAATTAGTACTGAAGATAAGACCACTAAACAACCAGATTATATATAAATTCATAAAAACAAAATTTATTAAAGTGAAAACATATTAAAAAGGGGTTCATTTTATCAAATCCTTCGAGTCAACGTAAAGCCCTATAATTGTGGGGTCAATGAGGACAAAAGTTAAAAGTTGATTTCAAACACATAGACTCACTTTTTTACTTGATCATTTATGCCTGAATTTACCACAATAAGAATTTTACATAGAGCTAACTCGTATTGTCGCCCAAAATCACAAAATCTTAAGAGTTTAAGAGTTATGACAACCATGATTGAAACGTTTCATAAAATAAGCCTAGAAATAAGCAGGCACAATGAAGGAAAACATTATAAACTGAGGTTTCAATTTATTGCTGAACTATAACTTGGCTAAAGATGTCCACTTTTCACAGGCTTAAGAGCATGACATATTCCATTTCAAGTTTGAACATGGATATTAGTAATCAGCAGCAATAACCTAGTCTTGCCCCATTCCCAAAACTTGATGTCAGTTAGAGGTTAAATTGATGATCAACCAATGTTATTTAGAGCAAAGTATATTTAAATGTTTCTCTTAATATTTTCTCTTCTGGACTCAAACCATAGTTGGCATGCCCATTAAGTTGCTTTAGAGCTCCATCCAAACTCAGATGCAAATCCAGGTCATGAAACTGAAACCAGGATTATGCTCAGCCATTTGAGATCCAGTCCAAACTGAAGTTTGGACGCAACCTTGAGAAGATCAAGCCAATGATGCCAACACCATTGAATCCAGCAATCCCATACCGTTATGGATATCCAACGATCCTACCAAGGGCGTTCAATATTCTCACTAATATACCCTTACTTTGTGACCAAAATCGAAACTTACGCATGGAATTGGCATTAAAGCATATCAAAAGCAGTGCCCCACTTGAAATTCAGATTCTGATAACAAACATTTCCTTAGGTATTCTTCTGTCATTTTAAAGGGGTTGACTTCTATTTTTTCACACTAGCACTTCTATTGATGTTCATAACACTTGCCACAACCATATTACATTACGCAAGCATGTTTATCACACCACTTTCTCTCATACACTTTCCTTCCCAATATTTTATCTTATTACCAATCAACACAAGCAAATCATTTTTTTTTTTTCATGTATGAAATACAAACAAAAACATTAATATCTATGTTCGTGAAATTCAAAATCTAAAAGTTATTTCAACAAAAAATAACAATCCAAAACACCACTTAAAACCAGGGCATTTTAGAGGGTAATAAAAGTTGTAACTCCAAAAAAAAACAGACAACACACTCAAAACAGTTTTTATTTTATTTTATTTTTGAAGTTCAATTTATCCAAAACTAAAATGGATAAAAATAAATAAAACTGAAGAAAGAAGCACCTGATTACTAACATACATAAACATAATGAACCTCAAGGATCACAAAAAGGACAAAGATGCGGTATCGAAAAAGCAAAAAAACAGATAAAAAAATATATTGAATAAGAGAGAACTGACTCGATTGAAGCTTCTTGTGGAGCTTGTTGATTTCTGAGAGAATCTCCTCCTGTTCTTTCCTAACCCGATCGAGCTCCTTCGAGTTCTCCAATAGCGAGACAACGTCAGGAGACGACATCGTTTTGATCGTGAAACAACGACAGCACAAAACCAGATTCTTCCCACGATTCTGCCCTTCCGACGACGTTGCTATCCAATTAAATCGAAGATCGAGAGCGGAATTGGAATTTCTAATATTATATTTTTTTTCAGCAAAATTTAAAAAGTGGAATGTTTTTGCTTTTGGCTTCCGCTCTCTTATTTATTTTTTATTTTATTTTATAATTTATTTTTTAAAAACAAAAATATCTTTGGTGTTACTAAATGATAATTGGAACTTTTGGCACCCAAATAATCTTCTCCCATGTATCACCTCACTATCGCTGTCGTAATAGATTTTTTACTAAGTAATAGATTTTTTACTAAAACTCTAAGTAATGTTATATATCATCACCTTTTCTAAAACTAACATGTCATTTCATAATTTTTTTATTTCAATTTTATTTATGATTAATATAATATTCTTATGATATTGGTTCATTACTTATGTATTTTAATTCTAGTTGTACTATATTATATATATTAAATCATTCACTTAAATCTCTCTTATGTTTTAATCTTTTCAAATATCAATTGAATACCACCAAATATTTTTTCTTCTAAAAATTCTTCACATTCTTAACAGAATGCCATAAGATTTTTTAATGATTAGAAATCTTGATTAAATATCTCAATACATTTATGAAAAAAATCTTTCAAAATCCTGATGGAATACAATTTAAGTTTATCCAACTAGGTAGGATAAAGATGAAAATAAAAGTAAATAAAAAAAAAGAAAACAAAAGACAAATACACATATATTTTAAAATAGAAAAATATCAATGACACATATTTGATGAAGTATTTTTTATAAGAGCACAGAGGAAGAAAAAAATATATATTCATCTTTATTATATAGGTATTTTAATTAAATAACTTTTGCTAAATACAAGACAATAAAATACTGTGATATTCGTTTACAGCATGAGAATAATTAAACGAGTATAGCATCAAGGATAGCGTGCATCCTTTGTAAGAATCTAAACATACTACAATAATATATTAGGACAAATGTTTTTTTTTCTAAATATTTTAAAAGTAAAAATTAATTTATGTAAAAATTAAAAGAAATTTAAAAATTTATGAGAGAATTTTTATAAATTAGTTTTAACTTAAATATTATTTTTTATTATTTTTAAACAAATTCATATAAGAAAAAGTTTATATGAATATAAGAGATACATGTGGTTTAATTTGGACAAACGTTGCTCTAAGCATAACCTGAATTTTAATGTTTCAGAAGCGGACACGGTATTAGGCGCATGGTGAACACGAACACACACACACCTCATTTACAAAAAAGATATCCAATTAAATGCAGCAGCTCCAAATTTCCCACGTAACGTACCAATGCTTTGGTTCTTGACTCCAAAACCAATGTCAACTTCCCGAATTACCCCCCACTCACCAACCAACCACATCTTCATAAAAAAACACTATATTATGCCATGCTTTTAACACTCCGAGTTAGTACAAATATTTTTCAAAATAATCAAATGTAGAAAAGAATTGTTTTTTATGAGAATAAGCTAATTGAAACAATCACTTGAAAATGTTATGAGTAAAGATGATAAAAAGTTATACTTGAATCAAGGGTGAAAAAAAAAGAAAAAGAAAATGAGGCATTAAGAAAAAAAAAATCTATTGTATCATTTATTAAATTACAAAAATATCAGTCATGGGTATTTGATGAAAAAAATTAAAATATAAAGAAAGTAAAAGATGTTATTTTAATAATTAAAATTAATAATAAAGGATGTTAGAAAGAAATAATGATTAAAGTACAACACTAGTTTTAATATACTTTTCGTTGATAAAAGTTTATACACATCCCTTCTCCATCAAGTCTAGATTTTATTAGTCTCATTCTCTATACATTATAATATATTTGTAATTACATTTATATTTGTCTAAATATTTATTAAATAATTTTTATAAAAACTAAAAATCAAAATAATGATAATTTAATATTACAAAAATTTATTATAAAAATAATAAAAAAGTTATAATTATACATATTTAAAACATAAATATTAAATAAATGTGAACAATTTTAATAATTTAAAACAAAAACGTACATTAAATGTAATATATATATATATATATATATATATATATATATATATATATATATATATATATATATATAT
>Ga0209489_109501_pt1 | contig 12017 bp, 3 predicted proteins | sample SiratrowhiteBW_FD_187527 | JGI IMG/M metagenome (GOLD analysis project Ga0209489, IMG submission 187527) | Root nodule microbial communities of legume samples collected from California, USA - Siratro white BW (SPAdes) (version 2) | ecosystem: Host-associated > Plants > Roots > Nodule | place: USA... | reverse complement strand
GAACATCTGTTTACATAATCTACTGTGATTCTGGATTGTGTGTAATATACTGGATTGTGTTTATACATATTAAATCTGGGTTAGCACAATCTTACACTGTAAACTAATTTCTGGGTTTAATTGATTTCTGCGTTTAACTGAATTCTGGGTTTAACTCTTATATATTCTGCTGTGCTCAATCGATTGTTTACCTGACAGTTCAGAATTACATAGCTCAATCGATTGAATAAAGAATTTTTTTTCTCTACTTCAAGAATAATTCAGATTTGCGAAAAGTTTTCTAAGTTCAATTCACACCCCCTCTTGAACTCGGTCTAAACCATATTTTTCATCGTTTACTATTAGTTTTTTTTATTCTTTTAGCATTTTGGTAATCTTTTTTTCCTATTTCACCTATCCAAACTTATCAAAAAATTCTAAACATTTTTGTGGTACTTTATTGTACGAATTATAGATTTTATCAGAGAACTCTGGAAAATTCTTCAATTTTTATTAAAAAAATAGAGATACTTTAAATACAAAACATTTTCACAATTCCATCGTTTACTATTTGCTTTTTAATTTTTTAGTATTTTTGACATTTTTTTTTCTATTTTACCTGTCTATGGTTTTCAAAAAAATGGCAAATTTTTGTGTTGTTTTATTGTATGGATCCGAGATTTTATCATAAAATTGAGATATTTGAAATCCCAAATTTCAACAAAAATCCATCGTTTACTATTTCTGTTTTAATTTTTTAGCATGTTTGGCATTTTGTTTTCTATTTCACGTACCCTAACTTGTCCAAAAATTATCGAATTTTTTGTGGTGTTTTCTTGGAAGCGTTAGAGATTTTACTAATGATTTCTAGAAAATTCCAAAAGTTCTTTTAAAAAAAATATTGATGTACAGTATTTTTTTTCAAAATTTTGCAGTTTACTCTTTGTTTTTTTTTATTATTATTTTTGACATTTTATTTTCAATTTCGTCTATCTGTAGTTGTCAAAAAATTCTAAAATTTTTTATTTTGTTATTTTATGGATTAGATATTTCATCAAAGAATTTTGGAAAATCATGGAATGTTTTTTAAAAAAATATAGACATTTGAAATCCAAAATTTTTCATAAATTTCATCGTTTACTATTTGTTTTTTTTATTTTTTTTAGCACTTTGGAAATCTTTTTTTCCTATTTCACCTATCCAAACTTCTCAAAAAATTCTAAACATTTTTGTGGTGCTTTATTGTACGGATTATAGATTTTACCAGAGAATTCTAGAAAATTCTTTAGTTTTTATTAAAAAAAATAGAGATACTTTAAATACAAAACATTTTGAGAATTCCATCGTTTACTATTTGCTTTTTTCATTTTTTAGTATTTTTGACATGTTTTTTTTTCTATTTTACTTGGCTATGGTTTTCAAAAAGATTGGAAACTTTTTGTGTTGTTTTATTGTATGGATCCGAGATTTTATCAAAAAATTGAGATATTTGAAATCCCAAATTTCAACAAAATTCCATCTGTTACTATTTCTTTTTTAATTTTTTAGCATTTTTGGTATTTTGTTTTCTATTTCACGTACCCTAACTTGTTCAAAAATTATCGACTTTTTTGTTGTGTTTTACTGGAAGCGTTAGAGATTTTACTAACGATTTCTTATTCCAAAAGTTCTTTTAAAAAAAATATTGATATGTGAAATATTTTTTTTTCAAAAAATTTTGCGGTTTACTATTTGTTTTTTTTTATTCTTTTTGACATTTTATTTTCAATTTTGTCTGTCTGTAGTTGTCAAAAAATTCTAGAATTTTTTATTTATTTTATGTATTAGAGATTTTATCAAAGAATTTTGTAAATCATGAAATGTTTTTTAAAAAAATATAGACATTTGAAATCCAAAATTCTTCATAAATTCCATCGTTTACTATTTGTTTTTTTTTATTCTTTTAGTATTTTTGTAATATTTTTTTCCTATTTCACCTATCCAAACTTGTCAAAAAAATTCTAAACATTTTTGTGGTGCTTTATTGTACGGATTATATATTTTATCAAATAATTCTGGAAAATTCTTCAATTTTTATGATAAAAAATAGAGATACATTAAATATAAAACATTTTCAGAATTCCATCGTTTACTATTTGCTTTTTTAATTTTTTAGTATTTTTGACATCTTTTTTTTTCTATTTTACCTGTCTATGGTTTTCAAAAAAATTGGAAAATTTTTGTGCTGTTTTATTGTATAGATCCGAGATTTTATCAAAAAATTGAGATATTTGAAATCCCAAATTTCAACAAAATTCCATCGTTTACTATTTCTTTTTTAATTTTTTAACATTTTCGACATTTTGTTTTCTATTTCACGTACCCTAACTTGTCTAAAAATTATCGACTTTTTTGTGGTGTTTTATTGGAAGCGTTAGAGATTTTACTAACGATTTCTTATTCCAAAAGTTCTTTTAAAAAAATATTGATATGTGAAATATTTTTTTTTTCAAAAAATTTAGCGGTTTACTATTTCTTTTTTTATTTTTTTTAATTATTGTTGACATTTTATTTTCAATTTCGTCCGTCTGTAGTTGTCAAAATATTCTAAACATTTTTATTTGTTTAATTTTATGCATTAGAGATTTTATCAAAGAATTTTGGAAAATCATGGAATGTTTTTTAAAAAAATATAGATATTTGAAATCCAAAATTCTTCATAAATTCCATCGTTTAGTATTTGTTTTTTTTATTCTTTTAGCATTTTGGTAATCTTTTTTTCCTATTTCACCTATCCAAACTAGTCAAAAAATTTTAAACATTTTTGTGGTGCTTTATTGTACAGATTATATATTTTATCAAATAATTCTGGAAAATTCTTCAATTTTTATGATAGAAAATAGAGATACTTTAAATATAAAACATTTTCAGAATTCCATCGTTTACTATTTGCTTTTTTAATTTTTTAGTAATTTTGACATCTTTTTTTTCTATTTTACCTGTCTATGGTTTTCAAAAAAATTGGAAAATTTTTGTGCTGTGTTATTGTATAGATCCGAGATTTTATCAAAAAATTGAGATATTTGAAATCCCAAATTTCAACAAAATTCCATCGTTTACCATTTCTTTTTTAATTTTTTAGCATATTCGGCATTTCGTTTTCTATTTCACGTACCCTAACTTGTCCAAAAATTATCGACTTTTTTGTGGTGTTTTATTGAAAGCGTTAGAGATTTTACTAACGATTTCTTATTCCAAAAGTTCTTTTAAAAAAATATTGATATGTAAAATATTTTTTTTTTCAAAAAATTTATCGGTTTACTATTTGTTTTTTTATTTTTTTAATTATTTTTGATATTTTATTTTCAATTTCATCTGTCTGTAGTTGTCAAAATATTCTAAACATTTTTATTTTTTTTTAATTTTATGCATTAGAGATTTTATCAAAGAATTTTGGAAAATCATGGAATGCTTTTAAAAAAATATAGATATTTGAAATCCAAAATTCTTCATAAATTCCATTGTTTAATATTTGTTTTTTTTATTCTTTTAGCATTTTGGTAATCTTTTTTTCCTATTTCACCTATCCAAACTTGTCAAAAAATTTTAAACATTTTTGTGGTGCTTTATTGTACGGATTATATATTTTATCAAACAATTCTGGAAAATTCTTCAATTTTTATGATAGAAAATAGAGATACTTTAAATATAAAACATTTTCAGAATTCCATCGTTTACTATTTGCTTTTTTAATTTTTTAGTATTTTTGACATTTTTTTTTTCTATTTTACCTGTCTATGGTTATCAAAAAAATTAGAAAATTTTTGTGTTGTGTTATTGTATAGATCCGAGATTTTATCAAAAAATTGAGATATTAGAAATCCCAAATTTCAACAAAATTCCATCGTTTACTATTTCTTTTTTCATTTTTTATCATTTTCAGCATTTTGATTTCTATTTCACGTACCCTAACTTGTCCAAAAATTATTAACTTTTTTGTGGTGTTTTATTGGAAGCGTTAGAGATTTTACTAACGATTTCTTATTCCAAAAGTCCTTTTAAAAAATTATTGATATGTGAAATATTTTTTTTTCAAAAAATTTTGCGGTTTACTATTTGTTTTTTTATTTTTTTCTTATTTTTGACATTTTGTTTTCAATTTTGTTTTTCTGTAGTTGTCAAAAAATTCTAGAATTTTTTATTTTATTTTATGTATTAGAGATTTTATCAAAGAATTTTGGAAATCATGAAATGTTTTTTAAAAAAATATAGATATTTGAAATCCAAAATTCTTCATAAATTTCATCGTTTACTATTTGTTTTTTTTATTCTTTTACCATTTTGGTAATCTTTTTTTCCTATTTCACCTATCCAAGTTTGCAAAAAATTGTAAACATTTTGGTGGTGCTTTATTGTATGGATTATAGATTTTATCGGACAATTTTGGAAAATTCTTCAATTTTTATGAAACAAAATAGAGATACTTTAAATACAAAACATTTTCAGAATTCCATTGTTTACTATTTGCTTTTCTAATTTTTTAGTATTTTTGACATTTTTTTTTCTATTTTACCTCTCTATGGTTATCAAAAAAATTAGAAAATTTTTGTGCTGTGTTATTGTATAGATCCGAGATTTTATCAAAAAATTGAGATATTAGAAATCCCAAATTTCAACAAAATTTGATTGTTTACTATTTCTTTTTTAATTTTTTATCATTTTCATCATTTTGTTTTCTATTTCACGTACCCTAACTTGTCCAAAAATTATCAACTTTTTTGTGGTGTTTTATTGGAAGCGTTAGAGATTTTACTAACGATTTCTTATTCCAAAAGTTCTTTTAAAAAATTATTGATATGTGAAATATTTTTTTTTTCAAAAAATTTTGCGGTTTACTATTTGTTTTTTATTTTTTTATTATTTTTGACATTTTGTTTGTCTGTAGTTGTCAAAAAATTCCAGAATTTTTATTTTATTTTATGTATTAGAGATTTTATCAAAGAATTTTGGAAATCATGAAATGTTTTTTAAAAAAATATAGATATTTGAAATCCAAAATTCTTCATAAATTCCATCGTTTAGTATTTGTTTTTTTTATTCTTTTAGCATTTTGGTAATCTTTTTTTCCTATTTCACCTATCCAAGTTTGCAAAAAATTCTAAACATTTTGGTGGCGCTTTATTGTACGGATTATAGATTTTATCAGACAATTTTGAAAAATTCTTCAATTTTTATGAAACAAAATAGAGATACTTTAAATACAAAACATTTTCAGAATTTCATTGTGTACTATTTGCTTTTTTAATTTTTTAGTATTTTTGACATCATTTTTTTTTCTATTTTACCTGTCTACGGTTTTTCTCAGAAATATTGGAAAATTTTGTGTTGTTTTATTGCATGGATCCGAGATTTTATCAAAAAATTGAGATATTTGAAATCCCAAACTTCAACAAAATTCCGTCGTTTACTGTTTCTTTTTTAATTTTTTAGCATTTTTGGCATTTTGTTTTCTATTTCACGTACCCTAACTTGTCCAAAATTTATCGAATTTTTTTGTGGTGTTTTATTGGAAGCGTTAGAGATTTTACTAACTATTTCTTATTCCAAAAGTTCTTTTAAAAAAATATTGATATGTGAAATATTTTTTTTTCAAAAAATTAAGCGGTTTACTATTTATTTTTTTAATTTTTTTATTATTTTTGACATTTTATTTTCAATTTCGTCTCTTTGTAGTTGTGAAAAAATTCTAGAAATTTTTATTTTTTTTATTTTATGCATTAGAGATTTTATCAAAGAATTTTGGAAAATCATGGAATGTTTTTTAAAAAAATATAGATATTTGAAATCCAAAATTCTTCATAAATTCCATCGTTTACTATTTGGTTTTTTATTCTTTTATCATTTTGGTAATCTTTTTTTCCTATTTCACCTATCCAAACTTGTCAAAAAATTCTAAACATTTTTGTGGTGCTTTATTGTATGAATTATAGATTTTATCAGAGCATTCTGGAAAATTCTTCAATTTTTATTAAAAAAATAGAGAAACTTTAAATACAAAACATTTTCAGAATTCCATCGTTTACTATTTGATTTTTTAATTTTTTAGTATTTTTGACATCTTTTTTTTCTATTTTACCTGTCTACGGTTTTCAAAAAAATTCGAAAATTTTTTGTGTTGTTTTATTGTATGGATCCGAGATTTTATCAAAAAATTGAGATATTTGACATCCCAAATTTCAACAAAATTTTATCGTTTACTATTTCTTTTTTAATTTTTTAGCAGTTTTGGCATTTTGTTTTCTATTTCACATATCCTAACTTGTCCAAAAATTATCGAATTTTTTGTGGTGTTTTATTGGAAGCGTTAGAGATTTTACTAACGATTTCTGGAAAATTCTAAAAGTTCTTTTAAAAAAAATATTGATATGTGAAATTTTTCTTTTTCAAAATTTTGCGGTTTATGTTTTTTTATGTTTTTTTATTAATTTTGACATTTTATTTTCGATTTCGTCTATCTGTAGTTGTCAAAAATTCTAGAAATTTTTATTTTTTTTAATTTTATGGATTAGAGATTTTCTCAAAGAATTTTGGAAAATCATGTAATGCTTTTTAAAAAAATATAGACATTTGAAATACAAAATTCTTCATAAATTCCATCGTTTACTATTTGTTTTTTTTATTTTGTTAGCATTTTGGTAATCTTTTTTTTCCTATTTCACCTATCCAAACTTGTCAAAAAATTCTAAACATTTTTGTGGTGCTTTATTGAACAGATTATAGATGTTATTAGAGAATTCTGGAAACTTCTTCAATTCTTATTAAAAAAAATAGAGATACTTTAAATACAAAACATTTTCAGAATTCCATCGTTTACTATTTGCTTTTTTAATTTTTTTAGTATTTTTTACATTTTTTTTTTATTTTACCTGTCTATGGTTTTCGAAAAAATTGGAAAAGTTTTGTGTTGTTTTATAGTATGGATCCAAGATTTTATCAAAAAATTGAGATATTTGAAATCCCAAATTTCAACAAGATTCCATCATTTACTATTTCTTTTTTAATTTCTTAGCATTTTTGGCATTTTGTTTTCTATTTCACGTACCCTAACTTGTCCAAAAATTTTCGAATTTTTTGTGGTGTTTTATTGGAACCGTTAGAGATTTTACTAACTATTTCTGGAAAATTCTAAAAGTTCTTTTAAAAAAACTATTGATATGTGAAATATTTTTTTTTTCAAAATTTTGCGGTTTACTATTTTTTTATTATTTCTGACATTTTATTTTCAATTTCGTCTATCTGTAGTTGTCAAAAAATTCTAGAATTTATATTTTTTTTATTTTATGTATTAGAGAGTTTATCATAGAATTTTGGAAAATCATCGAATGTTTTTTAAAAAAATATAGACATTTGAAATCCAAAATTCTTCATAAATTCCATCGTTTACTATTTGTTTTTTTTTATTCTTTTAACATTTTGGTAATCTTTTTTTCCTATTTCACCTATCCAAACTTGTTAAAAAATTCTAAACATTTTTGTGGTGCTTTATTGTACGGGTTATAGATTTTATCAGATAATTCTGGAAAATTCTTCAATTTTTATGAAACAAAATACGGATACTTTAAATACAAAACATTTTCAGAATTCCATCGTTTACTATTTGCTTTCTTAATTTTTTTAGTATTTTTGACATCTTTTTTTTTTCTATTTTACCTGTCTATGGTTTTCAAAATAATTGGAAACTTTTTCTGTTTTTTATTGTATGGATCCGAGATTTTAACAAAAAATTGAGATATTTGAAATCCCAAATTTCAACAAAATTCCATCGTTTACTATTTCTTTTTTAATTTCTTAGCATTTTTGGCATTTTGTTTTCTATTTAACGTACCTTAACTTGTCCAAAAATTATCGAATTTTTTGTGGTGCTTTATTGGAAGCGTTAGAGATTTTACGAACGATTTCTAAAAAATTGTAAAAATTCTTTTAAAAAAACTATTGATATTTGAAATATCTTTTTTTCAAAAATTTTCTGTTTACTATTTTATTTTTTATTTTTGACATTTTATTTTCAATTTCGTCTATGTGTAGTTGTCAAAAAATTCTACAAATTTTTATTTTTTTTATTTTATGTATTAGAGATTTTATCAAAGAATTTTGGAAAATCATGGAATGTTTCTTAAAAAAATATAGACATTTGAAATCCAAAATTCTTCATAAATTCCATCGTTTACTATTTGTTTTTTTTATTCTTTTAACATTTTGGTAATCTTTTTTTCCTATTTCACCTATCCAAACTTGTTAAAAAATTCTAAACATTTTTGTGGTGCTTTATTGTACGGGTTATAGATTTTATCAGACAATGCTGGAAAATTCTTCAATTTTTTTGTAACAAAATAGGGATACTTTAAATACAAAACATTTTCAGAATTTCATCGTTTACTATTTGCTTTCTTAATTTTTATAGTATTTTTGACATCTTTTTTTTTCTATTTTACCTGTCTATGGTTTTCAAAAAAATTGGAAACTTTTTCTGTTTTTTATTTTATGGATCAGAGATTTTATCAAAAAATTGAGATATTTGAAATCCCAAATTTCAACAAAATTGAATCGTTTACTATTTCTTTTTTAATTTCTTAGCATTTTTGGCATTTTGTTTTCTATTTCACGTACCTTAACTTGTCCAAAAATTATCAAATTTTTTGTGTTGTTTTATTTGAAGCGTTAGAGATTTTACTAACGATTTCTGGAAAATACTAAAACTTCTTTTAAAAAAATATTCATATGTGAAATATTTTTTTTTTCAAAATTTTGCGGTTTACTATTTGTTTTTTTATTTTTTTTATTATTTTTTATATTTTATTTTCAATTTCGTCTATCTATAGTTGTCAAAAAATTCTAGAATTTTTTTTTTTATTTTATGTATTAGAGATTTTATCAAAGAATTTTGGAAAATCATGGAATGTTTCTTAAAAAAATATAGACATTTGAAATCCAAAATTCTTCATAAATTCCATCGTTTAATATTTGTTTTTTTTATTCTTTTAGCGTTTTGCTAATCTTTTTTTCCTATTTCACCTATCCAAACCTATCAAAAAATTCTAAATATTTTTGTGGTGCTTTATTGTACGGATTATAGATTTTATCAAACACTTTTGGAAAATTCTTCAATTTTTATGAAACAAAATAGAGATACTTTAAATACAAAACATTTTCAGAATTCCATCGTTTACTATTTACTTTCTTAATTTTTTAGTATTTTTGACATCTTTTTCTTTCTATTTTACCTGTCTATGGTTTTTAAAAAAATTGGAAACTTTTTCGGTTGTTTTATTGTATGGATCCGAGATTTTATCAAAAAATTGAGATATTTGAAATCCCAAATTTCAACAAAATTCCATCGTTTACTATTTCTTTTTTAATTTCATAACATTTTTGGCATTTTGTTTTCTATTTCACGTACCCTAACTTGTCCAAAAATTATCAAATTTTTTGTGTTGTTTTATTGTTTTATGTATTAGAGATTTTATCAAAGAATTTTGGAAAATCATGGAATGTTTCTTAAAAAAATATAGACATTTGAAATCCAAAATTCTTCATAAATTCCATCGTTTATTGTTTGTGTTTTTAATTCTTTTAGCATTTTGGTAATCTTTTTTTCCTATTACACATATCCAAACTTGCAAAAAATTCTAAACATTTTTGTGGTGCATTATTGTACAGATTATAGATTTTATCAGACAATTCTGGAAAATTCTTCAATTTTTATGAAACAAAATACGGATACTTTAAATACAAAACATTTTCAGAATTCCATCGTTTACTATTTGCTTTCTTAATTTTTTAGTATTTTTGACATCTTTTTTTTCTATTTTACCTGTCTATGGTTTTCAAAAAAATTGGAAACTTTTTCTTTTGTTTTATTGTATGGATCCGAGATTTTATCAAAAAATTGAGATATTTGAAATCCCAAATTTCAACACAATTCCATCGTTTACTATTTCTTTTTTAATTTCTTAGCATTTTTGGCATTTTGTTTTCTATTTCACGTACCCTAACTTGTCTAAAAATTATCAAATTTTTTGTGTTGTTTTATTGTTTTATGTATTAGAGATTTTATCAAAGAATTTTGGAAAATCATGGAATGTTTCTTAAAAAAATATAGACATTTGAAATCCAAAATTCTTCATAAATTCCATCGTTTATTGTTTGTGTTTTTAATTCTTTTAGCATTTTGGTAATCTTTTTTTCCTATTACACATATCCAAACTTGCAAAAAATTCTAAACATTTTTGTGGTGCATTATTGTACAGATTATAGATTTTATCAGACAATTCTGGAAAATTCTTCAATTTTTATGAAACAAAATACGGATACTTTAAATACAAAACATTTTCAGAATTCCATCGTTTACTATTTGCTTTCTTAATTTTTTAGTATTTTTGACATCTTTTTTTTCTATTTTACCTGTCTATGGTTTTCAAAAAAATTGGAAACTTTTTCTTTTGTTTTATTGTATGGATCCGAGATTTTATCAAAAAATTGAGATATTTGAAATCCCAAATTTCAACAAAATTCCATCGTTTACTATTTCTTTTTTAATTTCTTAGCATTTTTGGCATTTTGTTTTCTATTTCACGTACCCTAACTTGTCCAAAAATTATCAAATTTTTTGTGTTGTTTTATTGGAAGCGTTCGAGATTTTACTAACGATTTCTGGAAAATACTAAAACTTCTTTTAAAAAAATATTGATATGTGAAATATTTTTTTTTCAAAATTTTGTTGTTTACTATTTGTTTTTTTATTTTTTTATTATTTTTGACATTTTATTTTCAATTTCGTCTCTCTGTAGTTGTCAAAAAATTCTAGAAATTTTTATTTTTTTTATTTTATGTATTAGAGATTTTATCAAAGAATTTTGGAAAATCATGGAATGTTTCTTATAAAAATATAGACATTTGAAATCCAAAATTCTTCATAAATTCCATCGTTTAATATTTGTTTTTTTTATTCTTTTAGCGTTTTGCTAATCTTTTTTTCCTATTTCACCTATCCAAACCTATCAAAAAATTCTAAATATTTTTGTGGTGCTTTATTGTACGGATTATAGATTTTATCAAACAATTTTGGAAAATTCTTCAATTTTTATGAAACAAAATAGAGATACTTTAAATACAAAACATTTTCAGAATTCCATCGTTTACTATTTGCTTTTTTAATTTTTTATTATTTTTGACACCTTTTTTTTTTCTATTTTACCTGTCTATGGTTTTCAATAAAATTGGAAACTTTTTGTGTAGTTTTATTGTATGGATCCAAAGTTCTTTTAAAAAAACTACTGATATCTGAAATATTTTTTTTTTTCAAATTTTTGTGGTTTACTATTTTTTTTATTTTTTTTTCTTTTTGACATTTTATTTTCAATTTCGTCTATCTATAGTTGTCAAAAAACTCTACAAATTGTTATTTTTTTTATTCTATGTATTAGAGAATTTATCAAAGAATTTTGGAAAATCATGGAATGTTTTTAAAAAAATATATACATTTGAAATTCAAAATTCTTCATAAATTCCATCGTTTACTGTTTGTGTTTTTTATTCTTTTAGCTTTTTGCTAACCTCTTTTTCCTATTTCACCTATCCAAACTTGTCAAAAAATTCTAAACATTTTTGTGGTGCTTTATTGTACGGATTATAGATTTTATCAGAGAATTCTGGAAAATTCTGCAATTTTTATTAAAAAAATAGAGATACTTTAAATACAAAACATTTTCAGAATTCCTTCGTTTACTATTTGATTTTTTAATTTTTTAGTATTTTTGACATCTTTTTTTTTTCTATTTTACCTGTCTATGGTTTTCAAAAAAATTGGAAAATTTTTGTGTTGTTTTATTGTATCGATCCGAGATTTTATCAAAAAATTGAAATATTTGAAATCCCAAATTTCAACAAAATTCCATTTTTTACTATTTGCCTTTTTAATTTTTTAGTATTTTTGACATTTTTTATTTCTATTTTACCTGTCTATGGTTTTCAAAAATATTGGAAAATTTTTTGTTGTTTTA
>Ga0209489_109499_pt1 | contig 12021 bp, 9 predicted proteins | sample SiratrowhiteBW_FD_187527 | JGI IMG/M metagenome (GOLD analysis project Ga0209489, IMG submission 187527) | Root nodule microbial communities of legume samples collected from California, USA - Siratro white BW (SPAdes) (version 2) | ecosystem: Host-associated > Plants > Roots > Nodule | place: USA... | reverse complement strand
AAAAAAATAAAAAAAAAAACAAATAGTAAACGATGGAATTTATGAAGAATTTTGGATTTCAAATGTCTATATTTTTTAGAAAAATATTCCATGATTTTCCAAAATTATTTGATAAAATCTGTAATCCTTAAAATAAAAAACATAAAAATTTCAATAATTTTTTGACAAGTACAAATATAGGAAATTGAAAATAAAATGTCAACAAAAATAAAAACACAAATAGTAAACCGCAAAATTTTGAAAAAAAAAATTATTTCACATATCTATATTTTATTTAAAAGAACTTTTAGAATTTTCCAAAAATCGTTGGTAAAATCTCTAATCCTCCTAAAAAAACACAACAAAAAATGCCATAATTTTTCGACAACTTTAGAAAGGTGAAACAAAAAAGAAAATGCAAAAAACGCTAAAAAACTAAAAACGAAATAGTAAACGATGGAATTTTGTTGAACTTTTGGATTTCAAACGTCTCAATTTTTTATGAAAAAAAAACCATAGTTTTGCAGAATTTTTTGATAAAATCTCGGATCCATACAATAAAAACATTTTTAAAAAATTTGCGAAAACAATTAACAGGTAAAATAGAAAAAAAAGATGTCAAAAATACAAAGAAATTAAAAAAGCAAATAGTAAAGGATGAAATTCTGAAAATGTTTTGTATTTAAAGTATCTCTATTTTTTTAATAAAAATTCAAGAATTTTGCAGAATTCTCTGATAAAATCTATAATCCATACAATATAGCACCGCAAAAAGATTTAGAATTTTTGGACAAGTTTGGATAGGTGAAATAGGAAAAAATGATTACCAAAATGCTAAAAAAAAATAGTAAACCATAGAATTTATGAAGAATTTTAGATTTCAAATTTCTATATTTTTTAGAAATATATTCCATGATTTTCCAAAGCTCTTTGATAAAATCACTAATCCATAAAATAAAAAAACATAAAAATTTCTATAATTTTTTGAGAAGTACAGATAGAAGAAATTGAAAGTAAACTGTCAAAACTAATAAAAAAAACAAATAGTCAATCACAGAATTTTCAAAAAAAAAATTATTTCACATATCAATATTTTTTTTAAAAGAACTTTTAGAATTTTCCAAAAATCGTTGGTAAAATCTCTAACCCTTCCAATACAACACTACGAAAATTTTCATAATATTTGGACAAGTTTGGATAGGTGAAATAGAAAACAAAATGCCAAAAATGCTAAAAAATAAAAAATAAATAGTAAACAATGGAATTTTGTTGAAATTTTCGATTTCTAATATATCAATTTTTTTTGAAAAAAAAAACCATAGTTTTGCAAAATTTTTTGATAAAATCTCGTATCCATACAATAAAACAACACAAAAATTTAAAGTTTTTTTGAAATCCATAGACATGTAAAATAGAAAAAAAAGATGTCAAAAATACTAAAAAATAAAAAAAGCAAATAGTAAACGATGAAATTCTGAAAATTTTTGGTATTTAAAGTATCTCTATTTTTTTTAGTAGAAATTCAAGAATTTTCCAGAATTCTCTGATAAAATGTATAATCCGTACAATAAAGCACCACAAAAATGTTTAGAATTTTTGACAAGATTGGATAGGTGAAATAGGAAAAAAAAGATTACCAAAATGCTAAAAAAATAAACAATAAACAATGGATTTTATGAAGAATTTTGGATTTCAAATGTCTAAATTTTTTAGAAAAATATTCCATGATTTTCAAAAACTCTTGGATAAAATCTCTAATCCATAAAATAAAATAAAAACATAAAAATTTGTAGAATTTTTTGACAAGTACAGACAGAGGAAATTGAAATAAAATGTCAAAAATATTAAAAAAATAAAAAAAAAACAAATAGTAAACTGAAAAATTTTGGAAAAAAATTATTTCATATATTAATATTTTTTCTAAAACAACTTTTAGAATTTTTCAGAAATCGTTGCTAAAATCGCTAACCCTTCCAATAAAACATTACAAAAAATTTCATAATTTTTGGACAAGTTAGGATAGGTGAAATAGAAAACAAAATGCCAAAAATGCTAAAAAAATAAAAACGAAATAGTAAACGATGACATTTTGTTGAAATTTTGGATTTCAAATATCTCAATTTATCTTGAAAAAAAAAACCATAGTTTTGCAGAAGTTTTTGATCAAATCTCGGATTCATACATTAAAACAACACAAAAATTTTAATTTTTTTTTGAAAACGTTAGACAGGTAAAATAGAAAAAAAAGATGTCAAAAATACTAAAAAATTAAAAAAGCAAAGAGTAAACAATGGAATTCTGAAAATCTCTTGTATTTAAAGTATATCTGTTTTTTTAATAAATATTCAAGAATTTCCCAGAATTCACTAATAAAATCTATAATCCGTACAATAAAGCACTACAAAAATGTATAGGATTTTTTGACAAGTTTCGATAGGTGAAATAGGAAAAAAAGATTATCAAAATGCTAAAAGAATAAAAAAAAATAGTAAACGATGGAATTTATGAAGAATTTTGGATTTCAAATGTCTATATTTTTTAGAAAAATATTCCATGATTTTCCAAAATTCTTTGACAGAATCTCTAATCCAAAAAATAAAAAACAAAAAAATTTTTAGAATTTTATGACAAGTACAGATAATTACCAGAAATAAAAAATAAAAAAAATTCATAGTAAACCGCAGAAATTTGGAAACAAATTATTTCACATATCAATATTTTTATAGGAGAATTTTTAGAATTTACCAGAAATCGTTGGTAATATCTCTAACCCTTCCAAAATGTTTTTTGAAAACCATAGACAGGTAAAATAGAAAAAAAAGATGTCAAAAATACTAAAAAATAAAAAAAGCAAATAGTAGACGATGGAATTCTGAAAATGTTTTGTATTTAAAGTATCTCTATTTTTTTAATAAAAATTCAAGAATTTTCTAGAATTCTCTGATAAAATCTATAATTCGTACAATAAAGCACCACAAAAATATTTAAAGTTTTTTGACAAGTTTGGATAGGTGAAATAGGAAAAAAAGATTACCAAAATGAAAAAAATCTAAAAAAATTAAATAGTAAACAATGGAATTTATGAAGAATTTTGGATTTCAAATGTCTATAATTTTTAGAAAAACATTCCATGATTTTTCAAAATTATTTGATAAAATCTCTAATCCAAAATTTTTGGAATTTTTTAACAAGTATAGATAGACGAAATTGAAAATAAAATGTCAAAAATAATAAAAAAATCAAAAGTAAACCGTAGAATTTTGGAAAAAAAATTATTTTGGATATCAATATTTTTTTTAAAAGAACTTTTAGAATTTTCTAGAAATCGTCGATCAAATCTCTAAACCTTTCAATAAAACACTACAAAAAATTCCATAATTTTTGGACAAGATTAGATAGGTGAAATAGAAAAGAAAATGCCAAAAATGCTAAATAATAAAAAAGAAATAGTAAACGTTGGAATTTTGTTGAAATTTTTTATTTCGAATATCTCAATTTTTTTTGACAGAAAAAAGTATAGTTTTGCAGAATTTTTTGATAAAATCTCGGATCCATATAATAAAACAACACAAAAATATTTACAATTTTTTGAAAACCATAGACATGTAGAATAGAAAAAAAAGATGTCAAAAATACTAAAAAAGTAAAAAAGCAAATAGTAAACGATGGGATTCTGAAAATATTTTGTATTTAAAGTATCTCTACTATTTTTAATAAAAATTCATGAATTTTCCAGAATTCTCTCACAAATTCTATAATCCGTACAATAAAACACCACAAAAATGTTTAGAATTTTTTGACAAGTTTGGATAGGTGAAAAAGGAAAAAAAAATTACCAAAATGCTAAAAAAATAAAAAAAATGAATATTAAACGATGAAATTTATAAAGAATTTTCGATTTCAAATGTCTATATTTTTTAGAAAAATATTCCATGATTTGCCAAAATTCATTGGTAAAATCTCTAATCCACAAAATATAACAACATAAAAATTTCTATAATTTGTTGACAAGTACAGATAGATGAAATTTAAAATAAAATGTCAAAAATAAAAAAAAAATAAAAAAACAAATAGTAAACCACAAAATTTTGAAAAAAACTATATTTAACATATCAATATTTTTTATGAAAGAACTTTTAGAATTTTCCAGAAATGGTTGGTAAAATCTCTAACCCTTCCTATAAAACACTACAAAAAATCCATAATTTTTGGACAAGTATGGATAGGTGAAATAGAAAACAAAATGCCAAATATGCTAAAAAAATAAAAAAACATAATAAACGATGGAATTTTGTTGAAATTTTGTATTTCAAATATCCCAATTCTTTGATAAAATCTCGGATCCATACAATAAAACGACACAAAAATTTTACAATTTTTTGAAAGCCGTAGAAAGGTAAAACAGAAAAAAAAGATGTCAAAAATACTAAAAAATTAAAAAAAGCAAATAGTAAACGATGAAATTCTTAAAATGTTTTGTATTTAAAGTATCTCTATTTTTTTAATAAAGATTGAATAATTTTCCATAATTCTATGATAAAATTTATAATCCGTACAATAAAGCACCACAAAAATGTTTAGAATTTTTTGACAAGTTTAGATAGGTGAAATAAGAAAAAAAGATTACCAAAATGGTAAAAGAATAAAAAAACAAATTGTAAACGATGGAATTTATGAAGAATTTTGGATTTCAAATGTCTATATTTTTTTGAAAAACATTCCATGATTTTCCAAAATTCTTTGATAAAGTCTCTAATCCATAAAATAAAAAAACATAAAAATTTCTAGAATTATTTGAAAAGTATATATAGACAAAATTAAAAATAAAATGTCAAAAATAATAAAAAAATAAAAAAACAAATAGTAAACCGTAGAATTTTGAAAAAAATTTATTTCACATATCTATATTTTTTTAAAAAGAACTTTTAGAATTTTCCAAAATCGTTTGTAAAATATCTAACCCTTCCAATAAAACACTACAAAAAATTTCATAATTTTTGGAAAAGTTTGGATAGGTGAAATACAAAACAAAATGCCAAAAATCCTAAAAAAATAAAAAAAAGAAATAGTAAACGACGAGATTTTGTTGAAATTTTGTATTTGAAATGTCTGAATTTTTTGATAAAATCTCGGATCCATAGAATAAAATAACCCAAAAATTTTACATTTTTTGAAAGCCATAGACAGGTAAAATATAAAAAAAAAGATGTCAAAAATACTAAAAAATTAAAAGTAAACGATGGAATCCTTAAAATGTTTTGTATTTAAAGTATCTCTATTTTTCTTAATAAAAATTCAAGAATTTTCCAGAATTCTCTGATAAAATATATAATCTGTACAAAAATGTTTAGAATTTTTTGACAAGTTTGGATAGGTGAAATAGGAAGAAAAGATTACCAAAATGCTAAAAAAACAAAAAAAAAACAAATAGTAAACGATGAAATTTATGAAGAATTTTGGATTTCAAATATCTATATTTTTTAGAAAAATAGTCCATGATTTTCCAAAATTCATTGATAAAATCTATAATCCATAAAATAAAAAAACATAAAAATTTCTAGAATTTTTTGACAAGTACAGATAGACGAAATTAAAAATAAAATGTCAAAAATAATAAAAAAATAAAAAAAAATAATAAATCGCAAAATTTTGAAAAAAAAATTATTTCACATATCTATATTTTTTTAAAAAGAACTTTTAGAATTTTCCAGAAATCGTTGGTAAAATCTCTAACCCTTCCAATAAATCACTTCAAAAAATTCCATAATTTTAGGACAAGTTTGGATAGGTGAAATAGTAAAGAAAATGTCAAAAATTCTAAAAAAACAAAAAAGAAATAGTAAATGATGGAAATTTGTTGAAATTTTCGATTTCAAATATCTTAATTTTTTTGAAGAAAAAACACCATAGTTTTGTACAATTTTTTGATAAAATCTCGGATCCATGTAATAAAACAACACAAAAATTTTACAATTTTTCCAAAACCATAGACATGTAAAATAGAAAAAAAATAGTCAAAAATACTAGAAAATTAAAAAAGCAAATAGTAAACTATATAATTCTGAAAATATTTTGTATTTAAAGTATCTCTATTTTTTTAATAAAAAATCAAGAATTTTCCAGAATTCTCTGATAAATTCTATAATCCGTACAATAAAGCACCACAAAAATGTTTTGAATTTTTTGACAAGTTTGGATAGGTGAAATAGGAAAAAAAGATTACCAAAATGTTGAAAAAATAAAAAAAACACAAATAGTAAACGATGGAATTTATGAAGAATTTTGGATATCAAATGTCTATATCTTTTAGAAAAACATTCCATGATTTTCCAAAATTCTTTTATATAATCTCTATTCTACAAAATAAAAAAAACATAAAAGTTTCTAGAATTTGTTAACAAGTACAGATAGACGAAATTGAAAATAAAATGTCAAAACTAATAAAAAAATAAAAAACAAATACTAAACTGCAGAATTATGAAAAAAAAAAATCTCACATATCAATATTTTGTTTAAAAGAACTTTTAGACTTTTTCAGAAATCGTTTGTAAAATCTCTAACCCTTCCAATAAAACACTACGAAAAATTCCATAATTTTTGGACAAGTTTGGATAGGTGAAATAGAAAAAAAATGCCGAAAATGCTAAAAAAATAATAAAGAAATAGTAAACGATGGAATTTTGTTGAAATTTTGTATTTCAAATATCTCCGTCTTTTGATAAAATCTAGGATCCATATAATAAAACAACACAAAAATTTTACAATTTTTTGAAAGCCATAGACAAGTAAAATAGAAAAAAAAAGATCCGAAAAATACTAAAAAATTAGAAAAGCAAATAGTAAACGATATAATTCTGAAAATATTTTGTATTTAAAGTATCTCTATTTTTTTTAGTAAAAATTCAAGAACTTTCCAGAATTCTCTGACAAATTCTACAATCCGTATAATAAGGCACCACAAAAATATTTAGAATTGTTTGACAAGTTTGGATAGGTGAAATAGGAAAAAAAGATTACCAAAATGCCGAAAAAATAAAAAACAGAAATAGTAAACGATGAAATTTATGAAGAATTTTGGATTTCAAATGTCTATATTTTTTAGAAAAGCATTCCATGATTTTCCAAAATTCTTTGATAAAATCTCTACTCCGTAAAAGAAAAAACATAAAAATTTCTAAAATTTGTTGACAAGTACCGATAGACGAAATTGAAAATAAAATATCAAAAAAATAAAAAAAACAATAGTAAATTGCAGAAGTTTGAAAAAAAAAATATTTCACATCTCAATATTTTTTTTAAAAGAAGTTTTAGAATTATCCAGAAATCGTTGGTAAAATCTCTAACCCTTGTAATAAAACACTACAAAAAATTTCATAGTTTTTGGACAAGTTTGGATAGGTGAAATAGAAAACAAAATGCCAAAAATGCAAAAAAAAATAAAAAAGAAATAGAAAACAATGGAATTTTGTTGAAATTTTGTATTTCAAATATCTCAATTTTTTGATAAAATCTCGGATCTATACAATAAAACAACACAGAAATTTTACAATTTTTTTAAAACCCTACACATGTAAAATAGAAAAAAAATATGTCAAAAATACTAAAAAATTAAAAAAGTAAATAGTTAATGATAGAATTCCAAAAATATTTTTTATTTGAAGTATCTCTATCTTTTTTAATAAGAATTCAAGAGTTTTACAGAATTATCTGATAAATTCTATAATCCGTACAATAAATCACCACAAAAATGATTAGAATTTTTTGACAACTTTGGATAGGTGAAATAGGAAAAAAAGATTACCAAAATGCTGAAAAAAAAATAGTAAATGATAAAATTTATGAAGAATTTTGGATTTTCAAATGTCTATATTTTTTAGAAAAATATTCCATGATTTTCCAAAATTCTTTAATAAAATCTGTAATCCATAAAATAAAAAACATAAAAATTTCTAGATTTGGTTCACAAGTATAGATAGACGAAATTGGAAATAAAATGTTAAAAATAAAAAAAAATAAAAAAAAATAGTAACCTGCAAAATTTTGAAAAAAAATATTTCACATATCAATATTTTTTTAAAAGAACTTTTAGAATTTTCCAGAAATCATTGGTAAAATCTCTAACCCTTCCAATAAAACACTACAAAAAATTCCATAATTTTTGGACAAGTTTGGATAGGTGAAATAGAAAAAAAAATGCCGAAAATGCAAAAAAAATAATAAAGAAATTGTAAACGATGGAATTTTGTTGAAATTTTGTATTTCAAATATCTCCGTTTTTTGATAAAATCTAGGATCCATATAATAAAACAACACAAAAATTTTACAATTTTTTGAAAACCATAGACAAGTAAAATAGAAAAAAAAAAGTTCCGAAAAATACTAAAAAATTAAAAAAGCAAATAGTAAACGATATAATTCTGAAAATATTTTGTATTTAAAGTATCTCTATTTTTTTTAGTAAAAATTCAAGAATTTTCCAGAATTCTCTGACAAATTCTACAATCCGTATAATAAGGCACCATAAAAATATTTAGAATTGTTTGACAAGTTTGGATAGGTGAAATAGGAAAAAAAGATTACCAAAATGCCGAAAAAATAAAAAACAGAAATAGTAAACGATGGAATTTATGAAGAATTTTGGATTTCAAATGTCTATATTTTTTAGAAAAGCATTCCATGATTTTTCAAAATTCTTTGATAAAATCTCTAATCCGTAAAAGAAAAAACATAAAAATTTCTAAAATTTGTTGACAAGTACCGATAGACGAAATTGAAAATAAAATATCAAAAAAATAAAAAAAATAATAGTAAATTGCAGAAGTTTGAAAAAAAAAAAATTCACATCTCAATATTTTTTTTAAAAGAAGTTTTAGAATTATCCAGAAATCGTTGGTAAAATCTCTAACCCTTGTAATAAAACACTACAAAAAATTTCATAGTTTTTGGACGAGTTTGGATAGGTGAAATAGAAAACAAAATGCCAAAAATGCTAAAAAAATAAAAAAGAAATAGAAAACAATGGAATTTTGTTGAAATTTTATATTTCAAATATCTCAATTTTTTTATAAAATCTCGGATCTATACAATAAAACAACACAGAAATTTTACAATTTTTTTAAAACCCTACACATGTAAAATAGAAAAAAAAGATGTCAAAAATACTAAAAAATTAAAAAAGTAAATAGTAAATGATAGAATTCCAAAAATATTTTTTATTTGAAGTATCTCTATCTTTTTTAATAAGAATTCAAGAGTTTTACAAAATTATCTGATAAATTCTATAATCCGTACAATAAATCACCACAAAAATGATTATAATTTTTTGACAAGTTTGGATAGGTGAAATAGGAAAAAAAGATTACCAAAATGCTGAAAAAAAAATTGTAAACGATAAAATTTATGAAGAATTTTGGATTTTCAAATGTCTATATTTTTTAGAAAAATATTCCATGATTTTCCAAAATTCTTTAATAAAATCTGTAATCCATAAATTAAAAAACATAAAAATTTCTAGAATTGGTTCACAAGTATAGACAGACGAAATTGAAAATAAAATGTTAAAAATAAAAAAAAATAAAAAAAAATAGTAAACTGCAAAATTTTGAAAAAAAAATATTTAACATATCAATATTTTTTTAAAAGAACTTTTAGAATTTTCCAGAAATCATTGGTAAAATCTCTAACCCTTCCAATAAAACACTACAAAAAATTCCATAATTTTTGAAAAGGTTTGGATAGGTGAAATAGAAAACAAAATGTCAAAAATGCTAAAAAAATAAAAAAGAAATAATAAACGATGGAATTTTGTTGAAATTTTGTATTTCAAATACCTCAAGTCTTTGATAAAATCTCGGATCCATACAATAAAAGATCACAAAAAAATTATATTTTTTTGAAAGCCATAGACAGGTAAAATATAAAAAAAAAAGATGTCAAAAATACTAAAAAATTAAAAAAGCAAATAGTAAACGATGGAATTCTTAAAATGTTTTGTATTTAAAGTATCTCTATTTTTTTAATAAGAATTCAAGAATTTTCCAAAATTCTTTGATAAAATATATAATCCGTACAATAAAGCACCACAAAAATGTTTAGAATTTTTTGACAAGTTTGGATAGGCGAAATAGGAAAAAAGGATTACCAAAATGCTAAAAAAAAAAAAGAAATAGTACTCGATGGAATTTATAAAGAATTTTGGATTTCAAATGTCTATATTTTATAGAAAAATATTCCAAGATTTTCCAAAATTCTTTGTTAAAATCTCTTATCCGTAAAATAAAAAAAACATAAAAATTTCTAGAATTTGTTGACAAGTACAGATAGACAAAATTGAAAATAAAATGTTAAAAATAATAAAATATCTAACCCTTCCAATAAAATACCACAAAAAATTCCAAAATTTTTGGACAAGTTTGGGTAAGTGAAATAGAAAACAAAATGCCAAAAGTACTAAAAAAATAAAAAAGAAATAGTAAAGGATGGAATTTTGTTGAAATTTTAGATTTCAAATATTTCAATTTTTTTATAAAATCTCGCATCCATAGATTAAAACAACACAAAAATTTTACAATTTTTTTGAGAACCGTAGACAGGTAAAATAGAAAAAAAAGATGTAAAAAATACTAAAAAAATTAAAAAAGCAAATAGTAAATGATGAAATTCTGAAAATGTTTTGTATTTAAAGTATCTCTATTTTTTTAATAAAAATCAATAATTTTCCAGAATTCTGTGATAAAATCTATAATCCGTACAACAAAGCACCACAAAAGTGTATAGAATTTTTTATAAAGTTTGGATAAATGAAATAGGAAAAAAAGATTATCAAAATGCTAAAAGAATAAAAAAAAATAAATAGTAAACAATGGAATTTATGAAGAATTTTGGATTTCAAATGTCTATATTTTTTTGAAAAACATTCCATGATTATCCAAAATTTTATGATAAAATCTCTAATCCATAAAATAAAAAAACTTAAAATTTTCAAGAATTTTTTGACAAGTACAGATAGACGAAATTCAAAATAAAATGTCAAAAATAATAAAAAAATAAAAAAACAAATATTAAATCACAGAATTTTGAAAAGAAAAATTTCACATATCAATATTTTTTTTAAAAGAACTTTTAGAATTTTCCAGAAATTGTTGGTAAAATCTTCAACCCTTCCAATAAAACACCACAAAAAATTCCATAATTTTGGGACAAGTTTGGGTACATGAAATAGCAAACAAAGTGTCAAAAATGCTAAAAAAATAAAAAAAAAAATAGTAAACGATGGAATTTTGTTGAAATTTTGGATTTCAAATATCTCAATTTTTTGATTAAATCTCGGATCCATACAATAAAACAATAATAAAATTTTAAATTTTTTTTGAAAACCATAGACAGGTAAAATAGAAAAAAAAGATGTCAAAAATACTAAAAAATCAAAAAAGCAAATAGTAAACGATGAAATTCTGAAAATGTTTTGTATTTAAAGTATCTCTATTTTTTTTAATAAATATTCAAGAATTTTTCATTTTTCTCTGATAAAATCTATAATCCCTACAATAAAGCACCACAAAAATGATTAGAATTTTTTGACAAGTTTGGATAGGTGAAATAGGAAAAAAAGATTACCAAAATGCTAAACAAAAAAAAATAGTAAACAATGGATTTTATGAAGAATTTTGGATTTCAAATGTCTATATTTTTTAGAAAAATATTCCACGATTTTCCAAAATTCTTTGATAAATCTCTCATCCATAAAATAACAAAAAACATAAAAATTTCTAGAATTTTTTGACAAGTACAGATAGAGGATATTGAAAAAAAATGTCAAAAATAATAGAAAAATAAAAAAACAAATAGTAAACTGCACAATTTTAGAAAAAAAAATTATTTCACATATCAATATTTTTTTAAAAGAACTTTTAGAATTTTCCAGAAATCGTTGGTAAAATCTCTAACCCTTCCAATAAAACACTACAAAAAATTCCATAATTTTTGGACAAGTTTGGATAGGTGAAATAAAAACCAAAATGTCAAAAATGCTAAAAAAATAAA
>Ga0209489_109497_pt1 | contig 12030 bp, 2 predicted proteins | sample SiratrowhiteBW_FD_187527 | JGI IMG/M metagenome (GOLD analysis project Ga0209489, IMG submission 187527) | Root nodule microbial communities of legume samples collected from California, USA - Siratro white BW (SPAdes) (version 2) | ecosystem: Host-associated > Plants > Roots > Nodule | place: USA... | reverse complement strand
ATATATATATATATATATATATATTTCATTTCAGATTATGAATTATGATTCAATTGAATTTATGTTAGTTTAAATTTGAGTTTGTTATTTTGTGAATTATTTTAATCATATTTAGTATGAGAAATGAGAATGTTATAGGTGAAGAAGAACATCCAAGAAATTTTTAGAAAATAATAAAAAAAGGATTATTCTGAAAAATAATAGTTTGTAATAAATTGTTATATGTTTTGTAAAATTTAACGTGTTTTTAGTATGACAAAGTTTGTAAATGCATATTAAGATAAATTTATGCCTTAATGATATTATTATATAATAATATCGGACGTTGACAAAATGATACATGAGATGTTAAAGTATAATGAACACCAATTACTTCTAACAAGATATTTGAGGGGATGTTTGAGATGTAATTATCAAGTCTTGTAGAAAATCTACCATTGCATTAATTTCTGGAATCTTTTATAACAGGTCAATGATGTCTTTTTCTTTATGATATCCCTTTGGTTTCAATGATGACAAAAAAAAAAAAAAAAAAAAAAAAAAAAAAAAAAAAAAAAAAAAAAAAAAAAAAAAAAAAAAAAAAAAAAAAAAAAACAAAATGGACAAGTCTAGAAACGAATCTTAAAAATTTGGTAACAGTAAATCATATTGGTGAAAGGTGAAGAAACAAAGGAAAAAAAAAATCGACTGAAGGAAAAAAAATAAAACAGCAAAAATTGTAAATCTTGAACACTTGTTCCCTTCGTTTAGATATTCCCCCAAAATCCAAAACCACTTTGACCATAATTTGAAATAACAAAATATTTTTAATAAAAATTCTGTTAAAAAAACTTTTAGTTTATAAAACAGGTTTCAAAGATAATTAATGTAAAATTGTAAAACCCAAATAAGACAAAATGAATAATGTGCTTGCTAATGTGAGAGGAAGCAAGAATCTTTATAAATAAGCAAAGAAGAAGAAGAAAAAGGGGAATCCAATGAATTGAATGCAAGTTAAGCCAAACCAATGTGTTATGAAGTGACAGAAAAGATACGTTGTTCTTCACTCCTTGTTTTCACATTCACCACACATGACCCAACGAATATTCTTCTTGAGTTAGAATATATATATATATATATATATATATATATAAACAAAAAGCAAAAGTGATGAGATTGGGATAGTTTGATTTTTTAAATTTTGTTGGAGAAGAATTAATTAACTTTTGTATTGTTAATATTATCTTAAGTTAAAGAGTTAACGAGGTTTGTACATATACATTTGAGAAAATTAAAATTTTTCAATTTAATGTATCTGTTTCACTTAATTGATTCTCTTTGATTTATATCCCTGTCTAAAATATGACTACTGTTATAGGTATTTATGTTAAACTATTTCTTTTTATAATAATATTACGTTAAAAAGTATTCAAATTTACACTATTATGACTGAGGTATATTTGTTAAAAATATTATTATTTTTGTCTATTATAAAACTATTGAGTATAGTTTTCACATTTTAAAGAATTTGAATATTTAAAACTATTAAAATTACGGTTGAAATGTTTGGATTCTAAAATAAGGATAGACACAAATTATGACTGAGGTAATTCATTATTAAAAAAAATTAAAAATTTGTAACGAAAAAATATTTTATTATAGACGATTGTATCATTAAAAAATAAAGCATCTAACGTTCAAAATAATTACAAAGTATAATTTTTTAAAATAAAATATTATCTTATTTTATTTATTTATTTTTAAATATTATTTTTATTATAATGATTTGATTTGTCACAAAGTGATATGATTGTTCGACTTAAAATAAGTACATATTTCTCTAAAAATTTGTTTTATATGAATAAAGTTGACTTGTAATTATATAAACTTTTAAATGATATATGCAGTTACTTATAATCTTATAATGAGTAAGTGATTATTTATAATGTTTACTTATTTCAAGGTGATTACGTTATCTTTCAAAATAAATATTGATTTTGTATAAAGTGAATATATTGTGTGGCTTAAAGTGAGTGAGTCAATTCACTTAAAATGTGTATGTTATCACTCAAAAAAATAACATGTAGCACTTCTTTTAAAGTGAAAATCATTTATTTTAAGTAGTAAATGATTGTAACTTTGTATTTGCTTTTAAAAAAGATTGTCATTTGTTTAATAATGAATTTTTCATCACAACATGTGACAAATGTAATATGTTATATTTGTAATTGATTTTCTTTCGTCATAAATTATATCTGAGTTGAAATGACTTATATTGATCTTAAATATTAAACTAGTGACAAATTTAACATGTTACAATTATTTTTCATTTTTAAATATAATTAAAATAAAATAATAAATAAATTGATTATATAACAAATATTTATAATACTATTAAAAATTCAAGCACAATGCTTTGAATGAGATACAAACTTTGTTTTCTAAGATGGAAACATACCACAAAGTATTACATACGATAGAATTAAAATAATTAATTAGAAAACATATTATAAAGTATTACATATTATATAATTAAAATAACTAATTATTATTGTCATGTGATTATTTATATTTTTATATTTGTGTAGGAGGTTCAACATATTTAAGAGGTTGAATTGGTATTTGATTAGAAGAAAAATTAATCATAAATTAAGTCATTTGTTCACAAAATAAATATGATTTTTTTTAAGAGATGGGGATAAATCTCCTTTGACGTCTAATTTTTGAATGACGTCTAATTTTTGAATGAGTGATAGAGATAAATGTCTTCATTTGCACATATTTACTTGATGTGATGATATTAGAAGTACTATAAGAAAATTTGAATTTCAAATCCTCTGATCATAAGTTAAGTCATACGCTCACCCTCTTTTGTCAATGTCTTTGACAATATAATAGAAATTATTAAAATTTTAATAGTCTAATATTATATAGTGTAAACATGATGCATGAGGAACTATTCATGCATATTAAGTTTTGACGGTAATAATGTGACTAAATTTTAAACAAATTATTTCTTATTTAATACTCTTATATACTTGGGTTTAAGATATCTCTTATTAAATGTTAATATTGTATGTTGTAATGAAAAGACACACTCATATGCATATGCTTATGTAACAAATCTTAATATCATTACATACTTATATAAAAATATTCTATCAATTAAAAAGGTATGAGTTCACATATAAATTTATGAATTGAGGTTTTTAGTACTATCAAATGTTTCTCCCAAAACATACAGTGTGAGAATGAGTGTTAGAAAACACTTATCTTGAATAATTTGGAAATTTTTATCTATCCCTTTGGTATTAAGTATTAGGAACTTCTAGAAGTTTCCTCCAAATTCCTCTCATTTATATTTTCTTCCCTCAATGAATTATTTTTTTTTAATTTTTTAGTGTTCCATTTCTTAGTTCAATTAACTCCTTTTAGAACTTAACAAGTGGCGTCATCTTGTGTGACAAAGTAACTTCTAAAACAATAAAAAAAGAAAGATAAAATAACCTTACATAATAAAATTGTGATAAAAAAGTCCTAATACTTTAATATTAATATAGTATTTAGGTCTATAAAATCTAGAATCACCGAATATGAAGAAGGTTTAAACCTTTAAGAATTACTAATTTTATGTATCACCAAATCAATATAAATCAATATAATATGTAAAGAAATTAATCAAGGAATTATATACCGGTAAGACAAAACCAAGAAAAAGAGTAATATTGTAACATGGAAATCTCGTAAACTCTTATTTGTTCATAACATTAATTTACTGTGCCCATGTAATATTATATTTCATTACAAAAGGCAGTTTAGTGCCGTTCAAAAAAAAAAAAAAAAAAAAAAAAAAACAAAAGACAGTTTAGTTTGATTCTTAATTTTCAAATCAAAATCGAAACCAAAATCAACGGTTGAGAAAATAATATATTCAAAAATATGAAAAAATAGTTTTGATCCTTTTTCAATATTTTAATTGATTCAATTTTTCTAATAGTGTATGTGCTAAAATATTATTTCGTTGAATCCTTTCTTGATTCATCATGTCTTTTTATCATAATTGTTTCTCTTATTGTATTAATTTATTTATCATATAAAAAAAAATTACCGAATATTTATAAAAAACTATTTTATTTATCTTAAAATATACAATTTATTAACATTTTTTGAATGTTGTAAAATATTTACATTAATATTCTAATAATATTTATCTGTATTAAAAAATGTTACTAAAAATTTTAATAATGTTTTTATGATATTACTTTTCCAGTACAATATTATTTTGCTATTAAAAATATTATTAAATTTTAATAACATTATTGTATAAATATTTCTATTAATATTTGAAAATATTACTAGAAATCATCAATAATGTAAGGTAACATTTAATAAAATGTTACTTGAATATATTAGTAATTTCTTCTTCATGTTTTGGTAAGAAAATTTTGTTGTTTTAAGTAGTGATGAGAAGGGAAGCAAAATGAGAACAAGAATGTGATTGGACCGAAGAACTGGGAATAGTTTTCCAATGTTATAAACGGCATTTAGGTATCCAATAAAGTTCAAATAGAGAGGGAAAAAGTCTGTAGTTAGCATGCAGAGGACAAGGATTTGTAGAAAAAAAAAAAAAAAAAAAAAAAAGAAGAAGAAGAAGAAGAAAAAGAAAAAGAAGATGAGTTACAGAGATGAAATGAAACTGACTTAATTTCAGGACTTTAGAAGTCAATTTGCTACACATTGTATTTTCAAGTGATGTAAAAAATGTCATAACAAGAATCCTAATAAAATGACATTTTTTTTTATATAATCTTAAATATAACTAATGTACGTATGTTAAATATAAGTACAAAGATGTTATTAGTATCTAATTTTACATTTAAAAAATTAAAATTATCCAAAATGTCTGTTAAAAAAACATGTAAATAAATATTACAAATATCATTTTTATTATTTATATTAATAATTATTATTATTAATAAATAATAATAATAATGTTAATAAAAAAAATATTTTTAATATCTATCTATGAAATTATTGATAAATTAAATTTGTCAGTAATTAACTAATGAATTAAACTAGTTCATAAATTAATGATGACATTTATTTTTTTAAATATAAATTGGTTAATAAATTGATCATTAAATTTTTTATTATTAATATTTACTAATAATAACATTTTATTGTTGAATATAAATTCGTTGATAATTTTAATTTTTCTTTATAATGTTATTTTCAATTATTATCTTATCACTTAAGTTTTAAATTTATATTCCTTTTATTAGTGGAAGAAAATAATTTGAACTAAATCTTGATGGTTTTTGTTCTCGATAATGGAAGAATTTTAAAATATGGGAACTAAATTACCCCTTCAATATTATTGTTTGGAATAATGACAAACAACACTTGCGAGATGAAAAACCAACAGCAACGTAGTATATAGTGAATTTGGAGTCATGACACACCACACTAGAGGATTTGAATTTTACTAGACTAATATTTGTACAATCTAAATTAAGATTGCAATAACATTGAAATTCTATAATTCCATTTTTCACAAACATTTCTGCTAAACCTTTTCTGATTAGTTGATTTAGTTAGATTTTTTATTAAAAGAGATTATCTAATTTAAATATAAAAGTTAATAATAATTCTATTTAGCTTGATTTTAATTTAATATAAAATTTGAATTAAATAAAACTAAATTAATATTTCGTACTTAGATTTTTATGATTTTTTTATTAATATAGAGTTATCAACTTTTTTACTAAAAATTATAAAATTGTAAAATTATCAAGTAAAGAAATATATTGATATTTTTTTATAATTATTCTTATTTATAGTTTGATTCATATCCATAAATAAATTATGTAATCTTGTAATTAGAAACTACAATATAAATTTATTGTTACCATGCTTTCATAATTATAAATATAATCAAATCTTAAAATAATGTTACACATTCATATATATTTATTAATTTTGTCACATATATATTGTTTGGTTATTTATTGATTTATATGGTAATCTCGACATAATATGTGATTTTTAAAGTTTATAAGGTACCAAAAATTTAGAATCTCAAAATTATTTTTCCTATAATTGAGAGTGTTTATCATTCACAAATAATATTAGTTAAATATTAAAATAACATGTTAAAAATATAAGAGAGTTAAATTGTGTTTTAAGAATTATGAAAATTTGTATGAAAACGTGATAATCACATCGTTTGATCAAGTAACATCATTACAATCAATCATATTTAAATAACTAAAATAATTTTTCAGTATGTTGTTTTCTTTCGTCTTTTTCTTTGACAATAATTGTTTGTCTTAATTCGTCTATTGGCATTAACATGTAGACATACACAAAAAGAAACTCTTCTAGATTCGATTGTTTCTTATTAGTTTGTTCCTCAGAAGGTTATCTTACCTTCATCAAGTTGTTTCAAGTCTTAGGGTATAGAATTTGTGTTCGTGATGTATGGCTAGCATCCAATGTTGAAGATTAATCTTCATCTCTCGTCTCTTCTTATTCTTCACACTTGCAATAGAAATTAAATCTCTTTTGGTACTCACATTTTCTTAAGCTTTCTTGTTAGTTTTGGATGATTGCTTTTTTTATGTTTGCATCTAACATTGGGGTGTTAGACTTACCCAAACGATATCAAAACATCCTTAACATGTTATAACATTATTTTTTTACTTTGTAGGTCATTGTTAAGACTGTCAGACTTATCTTTTGATTGTCTTGCATTACAAAAGAGAAGGTTTAGAGATTTCAACTCTCAACAAATGTTTCAAAGTCATGCTTACAACACATGAATTTTTTCTCCATATTTTTAATTTATAAAGCATAAAATGTATGAGTTTGTCCAAGGCATGACATATTCTCATTTGATGTGCCTAGATCCAACTTGAGTTTTTCATTTTTTGAAAAAAAAAAAAAAAACAAACTTTGAACTTTTATTTTAATTTCAAATATTGTTTAGAGATCTTGTTACAACTAGTGAGAATATCTTCATAAGATAAATCAACTTCATTAGATGACAAATACAATAAGTTTATGGTTTCATTTCATTCGTATTGCACCTATCTTGATGTAGACTTTGCATGTAAACCTTGGTCTTACAATGTTGAGGTTTCCTTCTGCTCGTGATCTTGGAGATGCACCTCAAGAACTTTCAAGATTCCTAGAAGCTCATGTCACATGAGCTTTGTCAGGTCATTGGCCTCTACAATGGTTATTATTTTAGGCTCTCATACTTTGGAATGTTGCCAAACAACTTTAAGTTTATTCAAGCCTATTGAGAAGGATTTGCATCCTTTTGAACATGCCGTCCATGACTTTACTATCCTTCATGGCAAAAGACTTGTACTAGTATGTGAGAATGACATCCCTTAGTTGGACATCCTCATTACCTTCTTAGCTAATATTCAAAGATTCCTATATGTCCTTAGTCATCTTCAATCTGCAAACTTTTTTATATTCATTTTTTGACAATGCAAAATACCTGGCTTTGTTTTTTAGTTGTGTTTAGTCGAACTCACCTTGCGTCTGGTTCTTCTATAGAGCTTTGATGGTGATATATCCTTTAGTTATAATCAACCACAAATGATAATGTGTGGGCTTTATGTACATTTCAATCATGTCCTTCCATAGGAGTAGTCCTCTCCTATACACATTGGTGACCTCGTAGGGTGCTCCCACGATAATGAATTATTGTTGCATCCCAACCATGTGGATTTTCCCTCTAGACATAGTAGGGTGCTCAACCCTTTAGAAGTTGAACTATGATACTAATTGAGAAAACATGTCAAAATACAAGAAGAGATTATTGAATTGTGTTCAAAGAATTTTAAAAATCTTCTCAAAGTTTCATATGATAAACCCAAATAGACAAAGTTTATACTTAACAACTATACCGTTATGTAATTTTTCTTAAGAGATAGCGTATGTTGAAGAGCTTCAGACATAACTTCAAGTTAGATAAATTAATTGTTTAAAGACACTTTCTAAAATCTTGTTTATGTAAATTCTCATTCTTAGATGAGTTCTAGATAAATAACATACAATATAAAAAGATAAGAGTTAAGATATATTTACACAACATATTTTCATACTGGTTTGTCTAATAACTCAAACTACATCGAGTTCTTGATTAATGTGATCAAATTCCACTTTGGCAAACTATAGTTGCAAGATATAAATGAGTATTCTTTGGACCTTAGACACTTCTGGTTAAACATGAGTATTATTTGGAATGTAACTGTTCTTGGCAAAAGACCAAGTATTATTTGAACCACAACCACTGAGTATTATTTGAATTGTATCTACTTCTGGCTAAACACAAGCTTTATTTGAACCGTTACCAATCCTGACTGAACCACTGAGTATTGTTTGAATCGTAACTACTCTTGGCTAAACTTGAGTATCAATTTAGACCTAGTCAATCCTGACTAAACCACTAAGGTTTACAAAAAGAGTGATCTAAAATATCACAATGTTGCTCACTAGAAAGAAAAGTTATATCTTTCATATAAAGATAAAACACTTATAGATAAATATGAATACAAATAGTGTTTTTCCTCATAAACAAAGGCTAAAGATGCTTACAACTACAAGATTTTCTTGTTTCAAGAAAAATGTTAGCCTTCCTTCTTCATAGAGATCTTCTTTATATAGAGTTTGAAAAGAAAAGAACAATTACAAGTCCTTTGTAGTCATTGAAAGCCAAATGGAGGGTTTTATTTTGCTACTAGTTCTTTTTGTGCCTGACCATGCTTGAAGTTCTGAAACATATTAAATGCTCTTTTGACTAATCATTAAATATGTGTGACTTCTTTGGTAACATCTCTGGAGCATAAAAAGGCTTCGTAGACTTAGGCAGGTAGCCTTTTTTCTCCTTTTGAGAAAACATAGGGCTTGATACAAATGGTTGATTCCACAACATGTTCTTCAAGAGATCTTGATGTTGATAAACATTGTAGGATCCTCTTTGAAAAACGAAGAAGCAAACATTCACTGCTAGCATAAAGTGAGCATTTAAGTCACATTTTTAACTAACTTCCTTCCGTTAAAGGTGTATGTGGAGTGGTTTTTTATATCCACTTGTCTTATGTTTCTTTAATAAGACATGTGAAAGAATAAAGTGTGACAAAATTTCATAATACCTACAAATAATTTGCAGGGATTCAACTTTCGTTATTACTAGGCAAAGTGAGTGATGTCCAATTGTCCCTCTATCGAATCATTATACATAAACATAGTAAGTGACATCTGAATGCTTATTTATAAACTCATTATACCTAGAGAAAGTGAATGACATCTAAATGTCTCTTTATCTAAACGTTGAAGAGACTGGTGGAATGAGTAATGTCCAAATGTCTCCTCTATCTTGACATTGAAGGGAGTGTAGAATGAGTGATATCTAAATATCATTGCATTAAGTCATTATAACTAAAGAAAGTGTGAGACACTTTAATGCTCTTCTATTCAGTTACCATCATTAGAATCAACAAAGTGTGTGAAGTTTGAATTTTTTTTATGTGGTCATTATTGCTAGATAGATGTGTCATCCAAATACTTCTTTGACTAGTCATCTTTAAACTTATGAAACCAGGTTTGAGTGTCCCTTCAAATAATAAATGATTAAATAAAGTGAAATCCAATATAAGAATTAATTGTATTACACAACAAATAATAACAAGATAAAAAATGAAAATTTACATACAAATATTAGTATGCACAACAAGTAATCAAATTACATGAAATTACCAATTAGTTATAAGAATTTACTAATATAACATAATATACACCTTGTAAAAAATTTATTCAAAACAAAAATGTACAAGGTTGTTAGAAATCAAACTACCTATGACATCAATTTATTCATAATTGACGTAATTAAGTAGTCAAAGCTGTAAAGAAAAAAAAAATAAAATCATGAGAAATAACTTCTAACTCCAAAATAGTATGAAGATAGAAATATTATTAGATAATAAAATTGTAATAAAAATGTCCTAGTATTTTAAAAATTACATAAATCATTCATCCTCATTCTTAAAAGGATTCATAAGAGACAAATCAACTCTAAAATATTTTAATATTATTGTTAATACCGCGTAGTACTAATCACATTATCTGGAACTTATATACGATAGGAAATCTAAAATCTTAAAGATTATTTCTCCACAAGTAAGAAGGTTTTACATGTTTACCAATAAATAATAGTTAAGCATAAGTAATAATCATATTTGACCACATAAACTTTTGGGTATCAAGAAGAAGAAATTAATGAGAAATTGTGGAACACTAATTAAAGAAACTTAATAGCAATCTTACCGGAAAAATCAACTAGAAAAACTACCTCTAAAGATTGTAGCATAGAAGTCTTTCCTCTAAATACATTATATTATATTTCAATACAATAAACATAATTAATATATTTAAAAAATATAGAAAGAAAAGTAGTTTTGATTAAATCTTCATTTTCAATTGATTTAATTTTAAACATTTATAATTTCTAAGTTACCAATTACGAAAAGTCATAGTGTCTTACCCTTTTAATCTTATTTCCAAAGACAGTATAGTAAGTTTCGTTATGTGGGGGCTATGTATAATTCAGAAAGTATAATGCATGCACGTGCAATAAGTTGGAAGGTTGCGTTTGAACATGATAAGGTGGGCCTAACATCCAACGGTGCCTGACATCCGCATCTATCATCAGGTGGCCCTCATCCCTCATTGTCATCTCTAATAAACATGCAATGTATCACTCATAAATACATTGGTCATATGTATTAGAGACCAAACTTGTCACGTGATTGATATATATATATATATATATATAATTTTATAAGAAACTTGTCACTAGTAATTTTATTTGTGTAAAACTAATTTATGAGTAATTTTTAAGGTCAATGAAATTAATTTAAGCAGAGACTTAGCCTAATTGACACTAGAGAGTTCATAAGAAAATACATGTGTTTGTATAGACCCAAGTAGATGTGTGATAAAGATTTTAATAAAATATTAAAAACACTTTCAAATTTTAATAAAAATTTATTTTATTTCCATAAAAGGTGAAATAATATTTATAACTAAAAGTATATTTCTTTCCATAAAAAATAAGAAACAAGGTGAGTTAGAGGGTGGGGAAAGGACACCTAAGGAAGTGGAACCCACAAACCTAGAAACCTCCAAACCAAAATGAAAGAGAGAGAAACTAAACAAACAATGGAGAGTTAAAGAAAGTTTCGTGAGTTCCTCACTCACCTTAATCTAGGTGATGGTCCCTTCTCCAATTTCCCATAGACCCCACATGTCTCTTTCACATTTTTCATAATCATAAATAAAATATTCCTTTTTTTTAATCGTTTTTAATACAAGACATTTTTAATAATTATATATTGAAATACAGTTAATTCACTTGGTTGGCTTTATCAGTTTTCTTTAAATAATATTAATGCATTAATTTTCTTTTCTTATTTTCATCAATAGGAAACACATATATTCATAATATTAATAAGAATGTCTTATTATGAATATAAAAAAGTATTATTTGTGCTTTTAACTTGTACAAAAACGCCTTTTTCTTCTCATTCTGCTTTTTTGCCGCAGTTCACAACTTCATGATACATCTATTACATATTAACAACATTTGTTACGAGAATTTGGATAGTTTTTAACCTAATGTTTTATATTTATATTTTTATAAGAAAAATTAAAATCAAGAGAAAATATTTAATTAAAATAATTAATTAAATATATATGGGTAGATCACAAAGAAATATCGATATTATGAAACAGTTTTTTAGTATCATTTTCTTTTGGATTAGAATATTAAATATTAAGGTACATTCGTTTGGAAAAAAACTCAATAATAAGTGTATATAAATTGTTAAAATTTTAAGATCCATGTGCATAAAAATTAAAATCATTTGTAAAGCTTCACAATTTCTCTAAACTTATTTTCTATATTTTATCTCTATTTTCTTTATATATATATATATATATATATATATATATATATATATATATATATATATATAT
>Ga0209489_109494_pt1 | contig 12033 bp, 8 predicted proteins | sample SiratrowhiteBW_FD_187527 | JGI IMG/M metagenome (GOLD analysis project Ga0209489, IMG submission 187527) | Root nodule microbial communities of legume samples collected from California, USA - Siratro white BW (SPAdes) (version 2) | ecosystem: Host-associated > Plants > Roots > Nodule | place: USA... | reverse complement strand
TATAAAAGAAAGTTGAATAATATACATGATAAAAAAAATAAGTTATAAATTTAACTCAATTCTATCAAATTAATTTACAAAGTAAAGTTTGTATTTACTTATATAATTATACACATAATTTAGTTTTATTTTTAATCATGTGAGTATTTTAACACATCTCTTATATTATTGTATGAATATCTCGCATAGAATTAGGAGAATGAACAAGACTCGACACTTTGTTAAAATATATTTTGAATTACTCTGATACCATTTAGAAAAATAAAATTTAAACTTAATTTAATTTTATAAAATCAACATGTAAGATTATGATTGTATTTACTTTTATATAATAATAATAATATTTTCATCTCTAATCAATATCAAAATAGATATTTAGTTAGTATGTGTTGTGAGAATAATCTTTTTATATTGTAAGCTAATAGAAAAAAAAAACATCACTGTTAGTATTATAATGTGTAATAGAAACTTGTTCCTTGGACTGGTAGTGTATTAAGTCAGAGTGAACAGTGCATTTGACATGCAATAATTGGTGAAGAGCCAGGCTGCTGAAGAGTTACAGTGAGTTGTTTGGAGCGAATTAACGAAATGACGATTCATTATGAGTTGATTTTCCTTAATTAAAAGCGTCGTGTGAAGAACAGGGTCTTAATTCTTAATGAAGACGAAATTAGCGTATCTTAAGAAGAACAAAAGGGAAAGAAGTAAGAAGTGTTTGCGTTGATTTGACGGATTTGAGAAGAAGCTAAAAGGCGAGTGAAGAAGAAAGAGAAAGATTGGTCTGATCTGAGCCTGAGGTTATCACATGCAATTTTCCTGGAGCAGACGACATGCCACGTGGCATGTCTGGTTTGCGTGGTGAAAGGGATGGGAGAGATTGGGAATTTGATGGTTTGATGGGGCATCGTCACGTGCACCTTCACAAACTCCATCCACCTTGCTGGGTCCTCCTTCTCCCTTCTCTTTCATTTCCTTCTTCTCCCTCTTTATCTACTCCACACTAATTTTCCATTTTTTCCTCACACCCAATTCCTTTTTTCTTTTTTGCAGTTCAGTTAAACACACACCTAGTCCCACTACTTAATTTTCATGTCGCATGTCATGTTTGTAAGTTCTTTTATTATACAGCGTCATATGATCAAACTACTATTATGTTGTTCTTGAAGTACAATTCACCCGCTTTAAGATGTTTCGTTATGTTAAATTTATAGTTAATGCTTTGTAATTGAGGAAAATGAAGATATCATATGATACATGTTATAGGTTATGATCATAACGAGGATTATAATAAAACATAAATTGTTGTAATTATATTTTATATTTTAATAGTTAATTAGTTATGCTTAATTTCAATTTTACACTTATGATTTTTTTTTTTTTTGACAAGCACGTGATTGATTCATTTAAAAATATTAGAAAAAGTACAATTGCAATATCTCACTGTTAAACACATCTCACCCAAAGTTTCTTTTTGAGATAAACCTCAAAGAGAGTTTGAGAGCATAATCTTGCTATCCTTGTCAATTATTTAGGATCTTATCACAATCGGTCTATTTTAGTATGAGATCTCATGAAGAATTAGGCAAAAATTTATTTAACATGATATTTTTGTAGATTCATATTGAATGTTAATTATTTTTATTTTGTTTAATTTGTTTTGTGAATAAATTTTGAGTTTCAGAGTTTAGATTTCATAGAAATGAGATAATTTCCTACACAGCTATCAAATAATATGATAAAATTGATTGATTGTTATATCCTCAAGAAATATCATATTAAGCTTTCATATCAGACATATGATATGGACACGGAGATATAATAAACATTTGTTCGAAGATAAATAAAATTCATGGTAGGATTGTTTTATTTCATTCAATAAACTTTATTCATGTATTTTAGGTACAAAATATTCAAATGTATTTTATAAATTATTTATTCATAATAAAAAATAGAAAAACTCAAAGACGTATAACCAAAGAACATTACTCCCGCATATTGTTTAGAAAAAAAAATAATAGAAAAAAAGACAAAAAAATCCTAGAGGAATTATTGCTCTCTCACCCTCTCATATTTAATATGAGTAATGAAAGTTAGCTTGCACTAGGAACGCAAACCACAATTAAAAGATCACAAGAAATTGCATATCAAACTATTACTTCATTTTGAGTTTATCTTCAACTAATGTTACATTCATAATGGAATTATTACTAATTTTAAACAATATATTATTTACATGACCTTCTAGTTGAGTACATCATGAATGAATCTTTTATCTCTTATTATAGATATCATGACATACGACATAAAATCTTTATGGTATACTCAGAGTTAGAGTTTTTGTAGTAAAACACCTGATCACCATAGTTATTTTAAAGAATTTGTGAGTTAAGAAATAATGAATAATAAACTACATATATAGAATAGTTAAAAGTTTGATAAATATTTTGAGTATATGGATATTTTCCAACAATTAAGTTTAACTAAGATAAATATATGTTAATGTGATTTTGTAGTACAAAATGTAATTGTGTTATTGTCTGACATATAAAAGGATGAAACAAACACATGTAATTTCTATTGATATCATTTGTTTAATAAAAAAGCTTCAATTTTTGGATGATTATTAGAAAAGTGTATCCTTCAATCAACCATATATATCCTAATGGAAGAAATAAATGATGTCATTATTTTGGTCCTAATTGCAATAGAGATTTAATTATATTATAAATAAAAAAGAAAAAAAAAACATAATTTTCATATTCTAGTCTCAATTTCTTTTGCACTAAAAAAAAGTAGAATATACTTTTGATAATATAAGAAACTTAATTATAAACATTAAGATAAGTAGAATATATTTTTGAATAATTTGTGAGGCTGACTTACAAAAGCATTGAAAGATAATACGTCTTAATACTTAATGACTACTACCTAAAATTACTAACAAATTGGTAAACAACTGAGAAATAAAATAGACAAATATCATTAAGTGGAGTGATTCACTAGACAAAGTTACTAATATATCAAGGTCTAAGGCCGGCAAATAGAATGATTGATTAAAGACGGGAATTTCATTTAATAACAATTAAATGTGGTTTTATGGTTATACTATGTGTTTTTATTTTGTCGTCAAACTTTTTTTTTATTTTTTTATCTCCATGTCTCTACTGTTTCTTAGTCTTGACTGAAACTTAGTCTATTCACCTCATTGTTTAGTTCCTTATACAATAGTAAACGTTATATAAGGTGATAAAGGTTTGAAATCATTGAATCTTAAATGTGTCCAAGCTTCACCCTATGAGGGCGTAGACTTTTTGAAATGAGCCAACATATTTTTATTGGCACATTTATTTTAGTGTAATAAATAAATGAAGAAAGATTTTCTGTCCGATGCAGTGACAATATTCAAGAATTTTTTAGTATAATATTCAAATTAGAAAAATGAACTATTTTAAGAAATAGATACAATGTCACCATTGAACTTCTAAATCAACTAGCAGATAGTTTACTAAAGGTGGATGATAACAATATGCTAATTAGCCATTTTGAGGAAACAGAAATTAAAGCTGCACTCTTGGAGTGTGGGAGTTCAGAGAACCCGGGTCTGGTTTTACTTTTTAGTTTCATTAAAAAGACATTGAAAAGATTATAAAAAAGGAATATAGATAGTTTGACTTTTAACTTCATTAGAAAAAAAATATTGAAAGATTATAAAAAATGGAAATCATATAAGCAGTTGAATACTTCTATGCACAGAAACATATTATACCTATCACTAACTTGAAAAAAAAAATCTATAATTAGACTAAAGATTTTTTTTTTCATGATTATAATTATTTTATTATAAAAATATTATTATAATTATAATTATTATAATAGTAATAATAGTTACTACTGTGGGTGTTATTTACTATTATAATTATTATTGTTACATTTATTATTATTATTATTATTATTAATTAAATTTATCAATAGAATTTGTCGATAAATTAATAGTTAATTTATTGATAAATAATTTAATTATTAATTTTTTATTAATAAATTTCTTAGTAATTATTGACGAATTTGATCTATTAATAAGTTTATGTCTAAATTTCAATTTTTCATAAATAAATCACACATAGGATAGACATTATCATTAGAATGGAAGTAAGATATTAAAATTTTTATCCACAACATCTATGAAAGAAACAAAAAATCAGTGAGAGGAATGCGAAAAAATCACTTTTAATACCATATTAAGATAAAAAAAATAATCAATTCTTTAATTCAATATGTTTTTCGTTTACATAAAAATATAGAAAATGAAATAAAATAGTTGAATATATAATATCTATAATAGGTAATTATTTTTGTATTAATAATATCAAAGGTGTAACACCAACACAGCAATGAAAAGAGGGAATTAGTTAAAAATCAAATAAATTGCAATCAAATAAAGGATGTATTGATTTGATTCAACACAGAGAGGTGACGTTTGTGAAGTTTGAAAAGATTTGTGAAGTTTAGGCCTTATTAAAAAAGGAAAATGGGAAAGTAACTAGAAGAAAATGAAAAAAAATAAAGGGAATTGAAATATTAATTAATTAATACGTAGGACGAAAAAAAAAACTGTAGTTAGAAAAAATAATAACATTTAACAAAGGATGGTTAAAATGTTATATATATATATTGGTAGGTAATACACTAATGAAAATACTTATAATTGAATTTTCACAAAATAAATAGTAACAATATCGTGAAACTTAGAAATGGATCTTGAATAATAATTTTGAAAAATCAAAATAATATATTAAACTAAGTCTAATTTTAGTATTTTTTTATCAACAAAAAATAAATATAATAAAAATGAGATATTTAAGGGATGTTCTAATTTTTATACACAAACCAGCACAAGACATCAAATAGACATCTTAAATTAAATAATATTGTCAACCAACATCTAATATTTGCACTGTGCTAATGAAACAATTATTATAGTATCCTTAGTACTTTACCAAAACATGGTTCGAATCTTTGTTGGACACAATCCTCAAAATATTATTTTTAATCTAAAGTGTATAGTCAAGTACACAGATGTTGGAATTAAACCCATACATGAATCAAAACACATAAATAAAAAATACTCCTCCTATAGTGTTATGTTAGTACAAGATAAATCATAATAGCATGTTGTAGTTACTTTAGTGATTTTAGGTAAAAAATTAGATTCAAACCCAATTTGAGTATGATAAATTCGATTTTGAGTAGATCCAACTCAATTACATCCACCACATCACTTTTAAATAATATATTATTTTTTCAATTCCAAATAGACCACATAGTCAATTCCATTAAATAGAATTGTTGAAAATGTTGTTCAACTTTAAAATGATACACCTTACTAACTCCAGCCTATTTACAGCACAAATTCCACACCTGTCATGCTATTCTACACATGAAAAATAAATGACTTAATGACTCGTCCTTCTCTCCACACATTACACATAAGCTACTAGTCATGATGATCCTTTTACTAATTAATTTATCCTTTGAGATTATTTTATTAAGTAACACTCTCCAAGTGAAATTTTGTGTTGATGATAGGACTTTCACTTTCCGTAATTTACTTGAAAGTCTCATTTTTTCTCCCGGGCAATACTATCTTGTATTCTAAGTCTGGCTGACCGAGTATCCCTGAGATGTCTCTCATTTCCATTCCCTTCCATCCTCTCTCTCTCTCCCTCTTTATTTAATATTATACATTTCAATTCAGCTCTCAATTCATTAGTTTGGTTTGTTTCTCATTCAAACCAATCCCTTCTCCAATCTAATTTTCTTTTTCAACTATCTAGATTCCAGCTTATTAACTCTCTAACTTTATTTGTGAAAATGTTAAATGATCTTGATATTTTTACAAAATGGGTTCCCTACCCCTCCATACATCATGCTAAAACATTAACTTCCCCCCATTTCCTACTCTCCAACTCACCTTTTCTTGAAACCATTTCCTTGTCCCATTCTCATTCGTTGCCTCTTTAAATCCCTCCACCACCAAAATTGTTTCCTGTTTTCAGTACTATTGTTCAGTTCTCTCCAAGTCCCATATTTTGACTCTATTATATGTTTTCATGCACCTTCATTTTCTATCCCAAGTCTCCATCTCCATTTCCTGAGTAAGGCCATATTGAAAAGTTTGATACCTTTTATTCCTATCTCTCCTACTCTTTTGGATTACATATATGTTTCCATTTTAGCCATGCTATCCTCCTCCCATTCGAACCCCATCCCCATAAAATTTGGGTTTAAATTTTCTTGATTTCCTTCACAACACTAGTTGGAATCTTAAAAAATGACATATAGTAAAGTGATACAACAAATATGATAGTTTTGAGCAAGCAAACTCTTTCTGCAATAGACATATGCTTTCCTTTCCACTTTGATAGTTTTATCTTAATTTTCTCAATTATAGCTAACCAAGTTTGTTGTTTCCTAATATGACCTCCAATTGGCACTTCCAAATATGTAAAAGGTAGGTTTATTACATTACAATTTAGCAATTCTACACATCTAAATAAGAATTTGTCACTAACTCCAATGTCACCTATATTAGTCTTATTAAAATTAATTTGAAGTCCAAACCATAATTCAAAAGCATATGAGAATACTTTTCAGAGCAAAATTATTATGTAGCTCAGAACTAACAAGAAACAGGATATATCTGCAAACTGAAGCATACATACTTCTACTTCATTCCTGCCTACATTAATTTTGTTTAGGAGGCCATTTTTTTTCTTCCCTCCCTCACCAATCTCGTTAAAACTTATGCTAGAACAAGGAACAACAATGGAATAAGAAGGTCTCTTTGCTTGAGTCTTTTAGAAGGCGAGAACTCAGTTGTGGGGTTTAGGTATCCAAGTGTGAGTCTAAGTCCCACATTGAGTAATTGAGTAGAAATGAGATTGTTGAGCAACATATAAGAAAAAAGATCTACAAACTCAATGTTTTAAGGTTTTGGATTGAAAGTATCGTTGTTCCCTTATGTGATTATGTGGTTTAACTCATTTCCCATTCTTATTTGTTTCTCCAAGATTTTCTCCCTCGAATTTTCTCAACATTGATAAAATGATTTAGTTATGAACATCTAAAAATGAAGTCTGTAACTAAACCGAAGAAATAAGAAATTGAACTTTTACTAAAACTAGAATTTAAATTCTAGGTTTCATATTATGTGTAATTTGTTGGTGGTTTTGTTTAGTTATACGTTGCCGGTGCTTTTAAGGAGAATGTTAGTGAGATATGAATGTTTCACAACTTAGTCAGTGGACAGCTTAATATTTTGTTGATAACTTTGTATTTTGTTTACTAAATGATGTTACATGCTAGTGTTTTTTGATTGTACAAGTTTGGTCTAGTTTGTTATACATTGTTATAAATTTTGTAATGAATTTTGGTAGTGTGGTATTGCCAAGCTAGCATGATGACTTTAGTCTTGGTCATCACCCAATCTAAGCACCATAGTCACGGCGTTTCTCCTATCAACCGACAATCCTACGAACAACACCACATAATTATCATGGATTATAAACCAGACCACACCAAAGATTAGTCATGAACCACAAACATCTCGGATTGTCATGCCCAATTTAACTGGATCATTCAACACTCACCATCAAACTACACCTTGAAAAGACCAATGAAAACCATGATCCAGCACCTAAACACATTGAACCAATTAATGCCACACCAACTAATGAATCAAATACTCCATCACTGTGCCATGTGCATGCTAAACATATGCCACTTAAGCATCATCCCCAATCGTTTGAAACCTATCTACCACATTGTCACCTATAAGCTCGCATCAACTATAAGGACCCTATTCTAGGTTATTCCTTCTTCGTCCCAAAGATGAAATCAAAATATTGTTTTAGTGTTTTCATTACCATATGTACGTAAACATCTTTCATTGAATCTGTCGTATTTGGCTGATTACATGTTTTTTTGTTGGGTATGTTATGTCCTGTGGACTACATTTTTTCTCTGCAGCTGTTAATATGTCTTCGCTTCATTTGAAGTTATAACTTGAATGCACACTTTTATAATTTTTTTTTTCTCTTGCATGTGTTTTGTTTCTTGTTTAATGGTTCACGGGTTATATATGTGTACCCTAGTGTCTCTCTATCAAAATGTAAGGCTTGTATAAAGCCCTTAGCTTTATAGAAGTAATCAAATAAGAGATACGTGAATATTGCTTGTATTCCTTTAAAAGGTTAGTAAAAACAATTGAATAAAACATTACAAGTATAAAACATTCTTAAGTTATATTCATAAGCCAAGTTATACTCTACCTTTTGTGTTAACATGAATGGCAAATGTGTAACTTTAGATTTCGAATATTATATGTCAATACACACATGTGAGAATGTTACGTGAATTTTCATGTCAACATGTCACGTCATGACCAATATAACACAACAAAATCTATTAAAAATTTGACAATAAACTACTAACTTTACCAAAAGCGTTAATCGAAAAACTTAAGACATCTATATGCTACGAACAAGAAGTATAACTTGTAATTAAGTCGAAATTTGTGAACTAATGACGATAAAAAAAATACGGTTTAAGGAGAGAAATATTGAGAGAAATCCGTGAATGATGTGGACAGCAATGTTTTGAAGTACAATCACATGGAATTCTGTGATTTGCGGAGAAAATTTTGATATAGCCCCTGAATGAGGAGCGTCAGTTTTCCATAATCACATGATCGTGCTCGTAGAGACATGTACATGACGGTCCACTTTGTTTACTTAAAAGCAAACACACTCTTATAATCACACTTGAGATCCAACCCCAATTTGGAGGCACGCACGGAAGTGAAACCTCCGTTCTCTCTCCATATTCACAAACTTCAAATACTCAAATCAACAATTTTCTATCTTAACATCTTTTAAATGTAAGAGCAAGCAAAATACACAATTTTTTGTTTTCAGAAAAAACAATAGAAACTGCTAGGATATTCTCCATCTCTCCCTGGTTCCACACTGTTGTTTTTCAATTTATATAATACATATATATATATATATATATATATATATATATATATATATATATATTATTTTTCTAGTTGGAATTAATGCTCATAATTGAAAATATATTTACTCGTACCTTCTGTCAACTATTTCGTTTTCCATGTTTTCTTGCAAGATTTTCTTTTATAATTACACCATCATAAGTGAGTTTTCCTTGTTCCGACCCTCTCTTTTCTTCTCTTTGGATACTCCAATTGAATATTAAGAATCCAAGTCTCCTGATATTTTGCTAAAAAACGACATGCTTGCTTTACTAAAAGAGTAGCATTATTGTCATAAGAAAAAGGTTATCCCTTCTATTTATAATATTTTTTTACATGACATTCTTTTATTATTAAGAACGAGGGAAGAGAACACACTAATTGAACAACCAACTTTGTCCTTTTCAGATTGGTATAGATTATTTTGTTCAATGTTTAAAAAAATACCAGCAGCACCTGAGATTAGAAAAAAAATATATATTTTTGTCTCACGGCAGTGAATTTTGAGAATTAAAGAAATATGAATATGATATGAATAAAGAATAATAAATGAGAAGTGAGGTGAGATTATATATATATATATATATATTAAGAACACATTCAGATGTAATTATTTAAGTACATGTTCAGAGTTGTTCTCTAATTAACATACAATTTTAGTTTGATAATCTACGCATAAAAAGCTTGTATTAAACCTTAAATAGATTATTAGGTGAAATTCATATTAAATTAAAAGTCAATTTAGGTTATTGAGGTAAAATTCCAATTGTAGTTCGGTAATAATGCAATTAATTAGAGACTTGAGGTATTCTTCTAAAGTAAATTATTAATCTCTCAAATTACAAAGATTTGTGCACAAGACGATGTTTCAACAGATAATCTTTCAAACATAAGTTGTGGAGATAAACTTTTAATTACACGATCAAAGCTGGTTGAATTTGTTAGGCAACCCACCTAAATTACAAAACAGAAATGGTGAAATGTACTAACTGATTTAATCCACGAATTCACCTAACCCGTCAAATCTTTTATAATTTTGAAGTTTTAGTTTTGTGAAGGATTATTTTGAACCCAAGAAGATTGCCATGTCAATAGGTAAATCACATATGTGGTTCTTTGAATGAAATTGAATTACAATAATCGATTATTATTGAGATAATTTTTCAGACAGATTTTGGTGGGTTAAATCGTTAACCCAGCATTTTACCATTTGACAGACCTGAAACCTATTTTCTAAATGGGGTGGATTATATTTCGTTTTACATTTTCTTCTGCACAGAATCTGTCACAAGCCTATTAAAACAAGTTAAAAGTAGGTTGGGGTGAGTTAATATGCTTTCTCACTCCTAGCACAGTTATTTGTCAATTTTTTCCTTGTTCCCTCCCTTGGTAACTTCGGTGTTTTAACATTTTATTTTTGTTTCAAAAGTTTGACTGTTCTAGAATTCCAAGACATAAATTTGCATTTTTTTCAACTATATATCCTGTAGTAATTAAGATAATGAAGTAATAGCTTCAATTTTCACATATTAATACGACTTCTTAGTGATAAGCAATCTCACGAATGACCATAATCATTGATACACTAGAAACATAATTACAAATTGGGGTAAGTTATAAAAAGAATAAATAAAAAATAGCCTAGAATAAGTATACAGACAATCAAAGTTTTGGATGTAAGTAAGAATATAATGTATAAAATTAGAGTAGAAAATAATGAGAGTTTTGGAATGTGAGAACTGATCTTGAGTATTAGTTTAATTAACAATTCCCTTAGGGCTAACTACACAAAGCCTAGTCCATTGCTTTCACTATGGAAATGGGCAAATCAATGTTTTCTTGACATCCAACATAGCTGTCTACGTTATTGTACTCTCTCTATCTCTCTCCTGTCCCCATGGTCCTTTCTCTTCCTTCATTATATCTCTCTCCTCTCTCTCAAAACCTCCCTCGTATCCAACACTCTTCTCTTCTTCCTCCTACTCCTATATATCCCCTTCCCCTTCTTCCACTAACTCCATGTGTTTTATTTCCCACTTTGCAACCCCAAACCCTCAATTCTTTGCTTCCTTCTGCTTCTATATCACTACCTAGCAAAACTTATCATACATCACATACATACACACAAACACACACCTCTGGTTATAGCACCAAAACTAGCCTAGCTTAGCTTGCACTTTCAACAACTATATACATACACAAGTACACCAAGCTCTAGCTACCAACCTAGCACCATGTCTAGCCGAAGATCCAGACAACATTCAGGGTCTACAAGGATCTCCGATGACCAAATCATCGAGCTTGTTTCCAAATTGCGCCAACTTGTTCCTGAGATTCGCAGTAGGCGATCTGACAAGGTACAAAACTCAATCTCTCACCTTACTCACAAATGTAATGCGTATCCAGAAATAAAAAAATTACTTCTGAAATGTGAAATTTATATGTATAACTATTCACCTCACAGTAAAAATGATGAAAAATCACATCTAGAGCTAGGATTAAAGTTAACTAAAACAATACATACTAATACAAAATTACTGGGGGTTGGAAGGGGTTCCTTGGCATGGTATGGCATGTGTTTCTAACTTAGGCTCAGGCTTTTCCTGGCTCCTATAAAACGCAAGAGTTTCAACTTCACGCATACTGATAGAGATATATATCTCTTATACAAACACAGAAACATCTTGCTTCTTTGTTGCTGTGAAGTGATAGAGTAGGATTATGCTACCGATCATAGTGGCATGTCTCGTGCAGAACATGTCAATTGTATTATAATAAACGATGGATAGTCAGAATTTGACCCGCACATATTGAGGACCAAGTTCCAAACAATTCCAAAATCTAAACAGATCCCTGAGACTTTAAAGCCCTCGTATTGACTTAAATATATATTTGCAAACACAAAGATAACATATATATATATATATATATATATATATATATATATATATATATATATATACATATATATGTATATATAT
>Ga0209489_109493_pt1 | contig 12035 bp, 4 predicted proteins | sample SiratrowhiteBW_FD_187527 | JGI IMG/M metagenome (GOLD analysis project Ga0209489, IMG submission 187527) | Root nodule microbial communities of legume samples collected from California, USA - Siratro white BW (SPAdes) (version 2) | ecosystem: Host-associated > Plants > Roots > Nodule | place: USA... | reverse complement strand
TACTATTTATTTTTTTTTTTTTTTTGTATTTATGTCAACTAAAGAGTTGTTTCAATAACATTGTGTTGATTTTTTTCTTTACTTTTTGTTACTCTCATTTTCCCATATGTTGAATCAAATGCAGATAATTAAGTTCTTCTCAATTAAACCATCATCAAAGTTATAAAGGTACAACTCTGTCCCTTGACATAAATACTATCCTTAATCTTAATTAGTCATTGTTAAACTTTTAATTGATGCCTCAGTTTGGGATTAAATGTTGCAAAATTCATATTCCAAGAAATGATTATTTATTGATTATATATAATTAAATTTTCTCCATTTACTTATGCATACAACGGTTAATTCAAAATTCTATGTGACTAAATTACGACTATAAATTATTATTATTGTTTCTTCCTATAAGATTTCACTTTTTGATATGGTTTACTTCCTTTTTACATGATAACACAAATTTCATATATACAGATTCCCACACATATTATATATATATATATATATATATATATATATATTTAACTTCATATTATACATTATGCATAACATTGACAATGCGGTGTGAACAATTCCAGTCATGATCATGCATTTATCATATACTTTTGTTTGTTGTTAAATTTTGTTTCATTAACTAAAAGATCGTATCAGTCCAATATATTTAATAAATTCATAATCTTATCGAAGTTACGTGCTAGAACGAGCTGAAACTAATACATTTAGTACACTATATACCAGTGCAAATACTCAGTAACAAAGTGACAGAACAGAAAATAAGGGCTTCAATTTCATAATGTTTCCAACATCCTTTTTCTTCTGTTGGTTTTGATTGTGCTGTGTTGCACCCTTTTGGTCCAACCAGCTAGTGCCAGCTTCATCTTCATCCCAACAATTATTTGGTGATGGCACACAATAGTGGACAACCCCACTTCATATACCAAGATTCACATCAATTAAGAAATAAAGATAACTGTTGACAAGTGTAAGGGGCTGGTTTTGAACACACCCTGGTGAGAGACCTAAACCACAATCTCCAATCTTCTAGAACTGCCATACAAGAAACTCTCTGGGTATGCTTTTCGCACATACCCTTATCACAAACCTTCACTTCATTTCATCTTCCTCATTACTTTCATTGTCTGTGTCAGATAATTTCTTGTCCATATTCTTTGCACTGTGTGTGTTTAACAATGCTTGAGAGAATACTCAATACACTTTTTCTTTTCGTGAGTTTCTAACAACATTGTTTTTAAGTGTAATTTAGAATTTCACATTCAATAGAATTAAAAAAAGAGTAACATATAAAAGAAAATACCTAGAAAAACTTATTATTTTAAAATTTTAAATTAAAAATATTGTCATAGTTTATTATATAATTTACTTGTGACTCATTACATCAAATCTATGTAGTATCTTCTCTTTAAATAACTCAGTAACTTCATATAAATGTTTTTCACCTTTGTTTCAATGTGAATGTGCCTCCATCACAAGTCAATCAGTTATTTCTTATTAATCTTTCAAAATTTTATGTAAATATAAAGAAATATTATGTATCTTTATTTTAATAAACTAGTTATGAATTTTTTATTATAATTTATTTTTAATCTTATATATATATATATATATATATATATATATATGTGTGTGTGTGTGTGTGAATTAGTTTAAAAAATAAATAATAAAATTGATACAAATTAATTAATATTATTTTCTTCACTATAAAAACAATAAATGAAAATCATTTAAACATCAAATTATTGAAAAAGGACATTGGAGTAAAAGTCAAAGATTCAATGAGTGGAAAGCAAGAACAAATTTAAAATTGGATTTAAATATATTTTAAATCTATCCAAAGAATAATCTTATTTGGTTTTAATCAATAGTCACATATATTTTCTTTTTATAAATTATTTAATTTTTAATATTATTAACGGAACACAGTTGTTTTATTTTGTGTGTTCATTTCTATTATGTTACGAAAAAAAGTAAAAAAAAATTAATTTACATACAAAGATTTGTTTAATATGTGAAATAAATTTGTCAATACCCTAAAAGTATAAATGCATAACCGAAAAGACGATCACATTACTTTATTTATAAGAGATGAGATAAAAAAAAAGAATATATATTTATTTTGTGAATATAAGAGTTCCACTCAATGTTAGATGGATAAAATATTTGTGTAAACAATGGTAAAATAGAAAAGTAAATTCTGTACATATAGATATTATTATACACTTTTATAAATATTACAAATGAATAATAAGTTTATAATATTTTAAAAATAATATATTTTATTTTTTACTAAATATTCTATTTTATATGTGTTTTTCATTTTTTATAATATGTTTTTATATATTACATTATAAATTACACGTGTCTATCATTTGATAGTAAAAAAAATTAGTAACAAAATATATTGTAAATACAATTATTTTACAACTCTCTAACATGAATTTGGTTTTCTAAGATGAATTAGTATTATTATCATTATCCTTATTATTATTAACATAAAAAGGGAAAACAAAACAATCTACATCTCAAATCTCTTCGTGTTTGTAATGAATTTGAAGTTTGAAAAGTTTGCAGAAAGAAAAGTATGAGTAGAAATAACTACCCATGCTCTTTGTTAAAGTGACTATTTTTTTTCCTTTATCAAAGGACTCTTTAAATAAGATACAAATTAATTTTAATAAATAAAAAATATAACAAAACAATAAACAATAAAAAGTTAATATATCACCTTAAATGAGTTTTTTTTTCTTATCTATCCTCTAAAATATCTTATTTATCATAGTTTACTTAGATAATATATCAGTAAAATATCTATTTTATCAACTTACAGTTCTATCTTTATCGTAACCTACACAGTAAAATGTTATATAATATTATTTCAATACTATATAAAAAGCATCTGGTCAAAATCTAGCTCTATTCTGATAATCATATTTAACTCTATTATTCTCTTAATCATGATCTTAATTAGATGATGAAAGAAGAATATTCTCTCGGTGGCCTCATCAGTTAATGAATCAGTAAGTACGTAGATGAATTTGGATTTTCTGTTAAATCTTTGTACTGTTCTTTTTGTATAGTTTCACAATATACTGATTCTAATATTTTAAAATATATTAAATTTTTGTTCTTCTATTTTTAGATTTTTTTAAAAAAAGTAAAACTGATATGGATAACCACTTGAACGTCCAGCTTTGATATATGTGGACATAATTATCTTCATATTTTCACCTCTCTAGTCACTTTCATCTTTATCCATATTTCGTCGCCATATTAGTCTCCTCCCATCTCTTTCCACTATAATTTCTTTTTCAGTCCCAGGTTCACAAGGAACCCACTTAACTTTACGCAATGATGAGCTTTGTCTTATTCTTGATATTTCATTTCATATTTTTTTTTCCAATTTAGCTATGTTAAAATTGAAAGTTTTACACGAATCTAAACTAATTAATATCATAATTATAAAGAAAAAATTACTATTTTTTAAATAAAAATAATTTAAATAGATGAAATTTTAACATTCTATTAGTTAGGTTAAAAAATTTATAAATACAAAAGTAACTATTTAAATTTTATTATTTTATTAAACATGTTTTTTTATGTTCATTCTAGGTATTGGAAAGATCTACTTATCTCACATTTAAGGTTATTTAAGTGATACGCACATCAAAGGAGAACACAATCAAAAGTAAGTGTTTTTTTTTTCTTAAATTAGCTGTATACTAAATAGTTTGCAAGGGAGGTACTTTTGTATGTATAGTTTTATGAATAAATATGAATTTATGTTAGTTTAAAATGGTAATGGCAGCTTCACTTTGATGAATATAGTTTTTTTTTTTTTTAAAAGGTTTGAGTTTCTTGTGTTAAATTAGAACTTTGTTTGAAATAGGAATTACCTTTAATGTATTATGAGGGTTCGACTTCATTTAGAAAGTAACTAGATACTAGTTTTGATGGATCAAAATAAGTACTATTTTTTTTATTAAGTTATACTTTTTGTTGATAGTTGAACTGGTCATATGGATCGTTGTTTTTATGAATGGATATATTAGTTTTGGTTGGTGTGTAATATAATCTTTTGTGTTAGTTTATTATATATTGAATATTGATAAATTATATCTATTTTGAGTGGAAGTACTTAGTAATTTTGTGTGTAAAATCATTTCCATGTGATGTTTAAAACATGTTAGTAGGATTGAAAATTGGTTCATACACTAGTTGAAAATTTTTTAAGTTCTTAAATCTGTAATTGTTTGAGTTAAAAGTTGTTAAAGCATATAACTTGAGTGAGAAATCATAACTTCAGAAAAAAAAATAATATAGCTTAAGCGACTAATCATAATTAAAGCGACGAGAAACCTAATAACACTTTTTGTTTTACTGACAAATATCACTTATTTCTCTCAAACGACATTTTTTCTACTTTCTTAAACATATTTTAGCTTAGTTTAAAGTATTTATATGTTCAGTAATGATATTTTATATATTATATAAAATTTAGAATATTTTAATTCGATGCATTATTGAGTTATTAAGAAAAAAAAAACGAGGTGATTGTGCTATTACTTTATTGAAAATGATATGGATAAATTTATTTGATTATGAAATAACGTGTCAATTACTTTTGAGTGGTATAGTGTATAAAATTTGTATATCATTTAAATTATATATAGGAATTTGGTTTGTTTGGGTGATGATTGTCTTGAATATGATAAACCAGATATTAATGTTGATTTAGTTTATGATTTTCTATTGATTGTGATAATTAAGGAATGGTATACATGTATAAATGTATATAATTAAGGTCATAGAATGATATATGAATTATTAGTTGAATGTTGTACTAAGACATTAAGTAAATAAATAAATAATGGTATAATAAACATCATTTAGTTCATTAATAGTTTAAATTATATATAATATATCATGTGATGAGGATGAGAATAGTTGGAATAAAATGTACTGTCCATTTAACATAAAGATACCCCAATCTATATAGTCAACATTTGGATAACTATGAGTACGAAATATTTTATATGATATATATAAATAGATGCATATATATATATAGCGAATAATTGATGAAATAAAATGAGTTATAAAGTTTATGTCTGTAGTTACTTGCAATGTTGTGATGAATGTATATAAGTTTATGTCTGTAGTTAATTGCAATGTTGTCACGATGTAGGTTCATCAATTGTGCTAGACAAGAGAAAAATATTAAAATATTTTATCTAGACAAATGGATGAATATAAATATGTTTAGAGTTTTGGAATCTTATTTGTTTTATGTAAGCTCATATACAACAAGATAAATATAGTTAATTAAAATAAATAATGCTTATGGAGTGTTACAATAATATCTGAATTTGATGGATTCATATATTTGAAATGTGTAAATTGGACTAAAAAAAATGAAACCAATAAAAAAAATACTTTGAACCATCCATTGCCTAATCTTAATATTCTTGCTAACTTTTAGAATTTTGAACGTTAAGACGCAGGCCCTAGTTGCATTTATCTTTTCTTCACAATCATATGCCTAGTGCAGTATAGTCAATTTGTTAATTGATTTCAATTTGTATTTTAGAAAAAATCCACAAATAGTTATATTCAAATTCAATCATTATGAAAGGTATGGTTCAAATTGGAAAGATATATAAGTTAACACAAATTTAGTTTGAACCACATGTTAAAAATTGATTGATTAAAACAAAAGAAAATCATGAACTCAAATTAAGGTAACCACACGTATAATTTTAAAAGTACTTATTCTCTTCACTATATTTTTTTATATTTCATTATAATTTAAATTATTCACTATAAATCAAATGTATTTGAAAGTATTTTAATATTAACAAATTTAGTTATGATACAATTAATATTTATTTGCAATAAATTTTAATTATAAAATAAATATTTATCTAATGCACTTCACAAAATAAAATATGATTCTTACAAAATTTTGATAATTTTTATTTAAAACAATTTGTTTTCTCTGGGGCCATTTATTTGGAGGACATGAAGTAACATGGAATTAATCTTTTATATATTATTTACAATCTAGCAAGATCTGAGATGAACACATATACTATCATCACGAGAACTAAAATTCTGATTGTATGATTTTATATGTTAAAATTAAATAGACATGCCACGATATGTGTGGAGATCAAATTAGAAACAAACTCTTATAATAGATGACTAGATCTAGATGTAGCTGTGTTACTACATGAATATATTGATAACATCTTCTCATTCTGTCGTTACATGGATTTTTATATTCTGTCGGATTATTGTTTATGGCGTTTTTTTTATATTATTGATTCGATTCATTTTGTTGAATTGTCCTGATGTATAATATTCACTGGATTTATTTTATTAAGTTATCGTTTTATATGGGTTTTTTCACATTATTTATTGCATCTTCTGCGGCTGAAAAACTCATAGGTTTAGAGTTTTGCAGCAATGGTTAGTAACGGGAACAAGAAGGAGAAGGAGAAGGACCTTGAGTTTTTCTTTGAAGATGATATAAACGAAGGTGCACAGCTTGATGTTGAAACTGCTAAGTTAGAGAGTGAGAGTGAAAGCAGTGATGAAGAGGAAATTCAGACAACACACTCTCACTCTTTCTCTTCTCTCCAATGGCCTCAAAGTTACAAGTACACTCTTCTCCTCTACCTACTACTTTTTCTTTAAATTCTTTGGTTTTTGTTTTGGTAATTTTCTTCTTATTATGCACTTATTTTTTTTGTTTTGGTTGCATTCAACTGTGGTATATGCAATAAAATTTGTATTTACACAGATACAAATAAAGATTAGGGTGATTCATGGTAGAACTTGAATCTGTAACTAGTTCATGCCACTTATCCCAACATAAACTTGAACCTCAAAAACGTTTGGATTAATTGCAGACACTGAGCCTTACATGTGTTGCACTCTGACACCGTAAGACCTTAAGTTCCAACATAACTGTAATATATAGTGTTTATTCACGAAGATGTTGAGGTTGAATCTTCCTTAAAGTGCATGATAATTTTTCGATTGTACACCTGCACTGAATCATAAAGTTCAGACTCTGTTTATTCTGGGAAGGTTAGTTCCATACAAATTCATAGTGTATCATAAAGTTCAGACTCTGTTTACTCGGTTACTTGATGACACGTTATTAATTATTAATTATTAATTATATTTTCAATATAATTATTGGTTACATGGTGACAATTCTTGAATTATCACATTATTACTTAAGTTAGAATATTTGCTACAAGATTCAAGTGATGATGTTTGGACAATACTAAGTGATGCATAACTCATCACTTTCATTTAATTCTCAAATGGATTAATGAATTGACTGTAAAATAAGATATATTTCATTGAGCATATTGTTTCTATTTTTGATATATTTTTATAAATTCTTAAGATTAAAAAAAAATTATAAATTTGTTTTCTGGATGAGTAAAAGAGTGATTTAAGCTTTCCTTTGGCTCAATTAATGTAAAATTAGTGTACTTTACTTTAATTAATTATTTTCTCTAAAAAAATTTAACAAAACCATCACTCTTACATTTTTTTTTATAAACATTTAAATATTATTTTTTTACTTCTAAATATATAAGTGTCTCCCTTACATTACACTTTTTTATATTTTTTATAAAATTCTAATAATTTATATTAGATAATAATTTTTAGATGAAAATCAATATTAGAATGAGTAACTGAAGTAAAGTTCTTACAAATAAAAATATTTTGATGATTATTCTAATTAAAAATATATTTTAAAATCTTTTAAAATATTATATCATTAGGTTAAGTTTCTTAAAGAATGATGTCACATCAATTAGGTTATCCTAATCATTTAACATAAAAGGAGAAGATGTATGTTTATATCTAAGTGATTAAAATTCTAGTTCTATCTGTTTAATTAAAAGCCTACCTAACTGAACCTCAAAATAAATCATTTAAAATTTCATAAATTATTAAAAAAAATGGTCAACTTTGATTCAATTCAGATTATTAAATAAATTTTAAAATTATTTCATTTTAAATAGTTAAACATAGTAAAATTGTGATAGTTGTAAAAACTATTTAAAAATACACATTTGAGAACTTAACATGCATCACTATGCATCCTTTTTATAGCAGTAGTAGTAACTTTATGTTTATCAGAATAACAGGTATGAAATTTCACTTTCATAAGGAGAATTGTAAAACATACTTTTATCTCCAAAAAGATCTTACGTAAAGATTTACTATGTGCATTCTTGCCATGATAGAAGTCATGTGGAATTTTGAAACTTGGAGTGTATAATGTGAAGTTACTTTTATCTTTTTCCATTTCTGTTATATATTTCACCAATTGTGTTATCTAGATTATTAATTTTCCCTGTTTTCTTATGACAGAGAAACTACAGATTCTTACACATTTCCAGCAACTCCAAATATTATATTTTCCAGCTTTGAAAATCGTTCAAAGCATAACTTGCACACAGATGCAAAAACTCCTTTACTCTCTAGTCCTGAAGTCACTACCCTATCCACATTGTTGAAGGAAGATGCAACGCAAGGGCATTTAGTAGGCGAATTGCCCATTAGTCGTGGGTGCAGCTTAACTCAAACAATTTTCAATGGTATGTTATTTCATAGCAAACAGTTGTTTTATCCTTGAACATTGGTATCCAAAATAACTTGTAATAAAACACTTATATAAAGGGCTTCTAAGAAGATTATGAATTCTATATATATCTATTCTGGAAATAGAAGTAATATCATTACAACTTGGTCATTTTATGAGGTGATGATGTATTTTACCTTTGGCAAATGGCAGCAACTAATGTGATGATTGGAATTGGCATTCTCTCAACACCTTATACATTGAAAGAAGCTGGTTGGATGAGCATGGTGTTGATGGTTCTTTTCGCTGTCATTTGCTGCTATACAGCCACCCTTTTGAGATACTGCTTGGAAAGCAGAGAAGGAATCAATAGCTACCCAGATATAGGAGAAGCTGCGTTTGGAAAATATGGTCGTATTATTGTATCAGTGAGTTATCTACATACTTAAAGTTTGATTTATGGCCCTAAGAAAATGCTTCTCGAGATTATTCACTGTTTATCTTTATTTGTTGTATAATACAAACCCGTGTCACAGCAGTGAGAAAGAATGCTGCTGAGATATAACTTTTTCACTTACGCAAGTGGTTATACTAAATACTAATCAATGTATACTTATGGAATTATTGCAGATCATCTTGTACACAGAATTATTTGTAAGTGCTGCAATCATTTCTTATAGTTCTTTTAATATCACCTTAATTCTGATAGTCTGCACTGTATTTATAACACATCTTTTTGTGAGTTTAGTCATGTTGTGTAGAATTTATCACCTTGGAAGGAGACAACCTCACTGGACTATTTCCGGGAACATCCTTAGATTTGGGTAGTTTCAAGTTAGATTCCGTGCACTTGTTTGGAATTGCTGCTGCACTTGTTTTTATCCCAACTATTTTGCTGAAGGATCTTCGTATAATCTCTGCACTGTCAGGTACTCCAAAGTGTAAAGGATGTTTCTTTTGTTTTCAATTTTACAACTTTAACATTTCCTTACTGAAATTTTTGTTATGATATGTAGCTGGAGGATTTTTTGCAACACTGTTGATTGTTATCTGTGTGTATTGTGTTGGGATAATGGATGGTGTTGGATTCCATCACAGCCCTAAATTTGTCAACTGGAGTGGCATTCCATTAGCTATTGGTATCCACGGGTTTTGCTTTGCAGGCCATTCAGTTTTTCCAAATATTTACCAATCTATGGCTGACAAAACACAATTTACTACAGCAGTAATAGTATGGTATGCTGTCTCCTTTATTTTGTCTGTAACAGGCAAAACGTTTCTGATTTCTTGTTTCTGAATATCTAATTCCTAAACTCATTTGTTCTTCACACACAGTTTTGTAATGTCTGTTGCAATATATGGAGGTGTTGCTATCATGGGATTCCTTGAGTTTGGCAACGACACTTTGTCTCAAATAACATTAAATCTGCCTCGAAATGCATTTGCTTCCAAGGTTGCAATATGGACAACAGTGAGTATGAGATTTTCTTGGTCTCTTAGCATTATTTCATTAATTTCACTGAACTGAACATTTTTTTTATTGTTGTGTTCCTTACTCTTTTTCAGGTAATTAACCCGTTCACCAAATATCCTTTTTGCCTCAAACTAGTGTGTTGTGAATGTGATAATTGGAGATGGCTTTATCAAATTTAGGAATAATTTTTATTTGATTTTTCTTAACTATACACAAATATGCTTTGTTGATGAATCCATTAGCAAGAAGTTTGGAGGAGTTGCTACCAGATAGACTCTCAAGAACTTATCGGTGTTTCGTTCTTATCAGAATTGCACTTGTTGTATCTACAGTTTGTGCTGCTTTTCTGATTCCCTTTTTTGGTGAGTCTTAAACTTCATCTCTATAATATTAGTTTTAATGTGACTGCTCAACTAGTCAAGGAAACTACAGAAATTAATATAGCTTTATGTCCATAGACATATATTTTCATATTTTCTTTAACTTTATTTTATTACAATTTCAGGGTATATGATGGCTTTAGTTGGCTCTCTCTTCAGTGTACTTGTGGTAAGCAAACACTTCAATATACTCACAATCACTTTCACATAAACACACTCAATGCCACATATTTCTCTGTCAAACATCTATGACAACTAAATCATGAAAGCTCCATTTTCATTATGGAAATTAGGGAGCCATGATCTGTCATGATTTTTCAATATAATTCTTGATTGTAACGTAAGACTTTGCACACTATTTTCGTCTATAGTCCACTGTGCTTTCCTTTATAATTATTGTAAGGAATTTCAATGAAACTGCAAACTAATTTGAGGAGTGCAAAATTTTCAGTCAGTGATCTTTCCAAGTTTATGTTTTATGAGAATTGTGGGGAAAAAAGCAAAGTGTTCACAGGTATGATACTGCTGTTCTTGCATTTAATTTTTAATTTATTTCTTCTAGAATCTTATTTTATAAATCAGTATTATTATTATTATTATTATTATTATTATTATTATTATTATTATTATTATTATTATTATTATTATTATTATTATTATTGTTATCCCCCAGTATATTTACACACTTCTTATTATATCTTTACTCTGAAACAGGTTGTGTTGAGCATGGTAATTGCTGCATTTGGATTGACTGTTGGAATTCTAGGAACATATTCATCTGTGCTGAATATTGTGACCAGTTATTGAGACCTTTTATCTTCTTCACTGCATGCTTAAAATTTTGTACGTTAATCCAGTTGCAAACGTGCAAACGTTTAATCGTGAGGGTACAACAACCACTTACTTCAATTTTTGTGTGACGAGTATTTCTTTTTATTTCATTTTACTTTGGGCATGCATGATGTAAAAGACTTAAACGATATTTTATTGCAATTATATGTATACCAAAACCTATCACAGCATACCAAAAAAATATTGATATGTGCAAATGTCAACTTTTTAATATTAAAATTAATAATTTTGATAGAAGAGATGAATGGATGTAGGAAAAATAATGCTACAATTAATAAAAATATTTAAGTTTTATACACATAATATTGTTTCGGAAAACAGAATTGTACTATTTTTAAATTAGAAAATATAAAGAAAGGAGTATAACAATTTTCTGAAAGATATTTTTTTATTTTCAAAAACTATTTGCTTTTTATTTATTTTGTTATTACAATAATTGATCGAATTTATTTTATTCGTACAAATATAACATCGTGTCTCTTTTGCAAAAGGCAAATATTTGCAATTTATAATTCTCACGTTTTGTTATAGTTTCTAGAACCAGTTGAACGTTTTCTGCAAAAAATAAAAAACAAAAAAAATTAGAGTAAAATTCTAACACCAAATCATATAATATCAACTCAATTCATATAAAAATTTGCTAAAACATAAATAAATAAATAAATATATATATATATATATATATATATATATATATATAAATAAA
>Ga0209489_109492_pt1 | contig 12037 bp, 6 predicted proteins | sample SiratrowhiteBW_FD_187527 | JGI IMG/M metagenome (GOLD analysis project Ga0209489, IMG submission 187527) | Root nodule microbial communities of legume samples collected from California, USA - Siratro white BW (SPAdes) (version 2) | ecosystem: Host-associated > Plants > Roots > Nodule | place: USA... | reverse complement strand
AAATTATAATAATATTGTTGTAATAATATAATAATAATAAGAATCAAAGTAATAAAAATAAAATTAAATATAATATTATTAATATTATTAATTATATAAGTTAAATATATATATATATATTTACCAATTTTAATAATATTATTAATTTTAAATAATAATAATAATAATAATTAATAATAATATAAAAGTAATAATGTTGATAATAATAATTATAACTTTAATAAAATTAGTTATTAAAGAATTAGTAGGTAATTATATATGGATTTGGATCTGTATGTAAAATTCATATATAATAAATCTGTATATAAAATTCGTATGTAAAATTCGTAGATAATTACATACAGATTTGGATCTCTATGTAATTACATATAGATCTGAATCCGTAGGTAATAAATTCGTATGTAAAATCTGGATGTAATAAATTTGTATATAAAATCTGTATGTAATAAATCCGTATATAAAATCCGTATGTAATACTAAATTTACTTATGGATAAAATTCCATATGTAATAATCTGTATGTAAATCAAGATTTTCTTGTAGTGAATAAAAAAACAATAAAAAGTTTTAATATCTCCAAACAACATCACAAAGCAATTAGAGCCCGACTTTTTTTTTACCCAATTAGTACTTTTTTGTTTTTTATTTTCCTTAATAACCATTTCTATTTTATATTTCCTTCAATCTTTGCTTTTTAATTCTTGAAATAACATTCTTTCATTTTCTATAATAGCACTTTTTTTTTGTAATAATTATTAAAAATTGTGATTATTAGTTTATTAAAATTAAGATAAAAAAATAATGTAAAAATAATTAAATTCAAATTAAAAAAAGAATACGAAGAAAATAAAATGAAATATTTTAAAGGTTTTTTAACTAATTAATTATAATAGGAAAAATAATAAATTATTTTATTTTATATTTTATAATAAATTTAAATTTGACATAATAAATTATATTAAAATAAATTATAATAATTTTGTGATTGTATTTTTATATTAAAATTGATATTGGAAGAAAAAATTATAATAAATTATAAAATTGTTATTGGAATTAAAATTTGTATTTTTAGTATGTTAGAAAAATATCTAAATAATTAATGGCAAAAATCAAATAAAATTTTGATAAAGATAAATTTTGATTTTTGATAAAGATAGAATTTGATTTTTGATAAAGATAAAATTTGGTATTTTATTAAAGATATCATTTGATTTTTTATAAAGATAAAATTTGATTTTCAATAAAAAGATGTAATTGAATTTTTTATAAAGATAAAATTTGAGTTTTGATAAATATAAAATTTATGTTTGGTTTGACACAAAGTATTTCATGTACCATAACTAAACTATTTAGTAAATATATGATTGTCATTTACTTTTCTCTTTATGTTCAATATTGTATTGCATCATTTCAATAATTAACAATTTTTAAGTAATAAACATAACATTTAAAAGCAATTCATAAATAAATTAAATTTTTTAAACCATTTAAATATTTATTAGCAAAAATAATTCAATAATTTTATTTTATTTTTGCTATTAATTATTTAGATATATTTTTCACAAATGAAAAATACAAATTTTAATTCAAATAAAAATTTTATAATTTATTATAAATTTCTCTTCCAATATCAATGTTTAATACAAAAATACAACCAATAAATTATTATAATAAAATACAATTACAAAATCATAAAAATAAAATAATAATAATAATAATAATCATAATTAATGTATATTAATTAAAGAATAATAAAAAACAAAAAAGTATTATTTTAGGAATTAAAGAATGAAAAATACTATTAAAGAAAATAAAAAATTTGAAGTGCTATTAAAGAAAATAAAAAATAAAAAGGTGTTAATTAGTTAAAAAAAAGTGTCAAGGAGCTAAATGTATCCATACGAAACACTTTCAGACAAATGTCTAATAAATTTATCTATTTCATCATATCATTATTAATACGATGTAGAAATATCTAATGTTTTTTTTTTTTTGTTAAATATCTACATATAAAAATATTTTGCAGCATTTATAAATCAAACTCTTAAGATTTTGTGAACCTAAAAAATAATCTTGAAGTAATCGAGACCAAAAAGCTTTATATAATACTTGACCATGCTATCTTTTGACCTATCTATTTTGGCACTTTCTTGCAACTCAGATGACAACTTCTTTTGACTTAGTCACACACTAAAATGCTTCATTATCAGTAAATTTACTAAATTGGTATAATTTTATTTTTGAAATTTAATTGAATTAAAAGAATAGTTAAATAGATAAATCTTGTTTAAAAAACATGATTTTAAAACAAAAAATCACAATTTAATGAATAATTTTAGTTTACAACAGTTATTTATGAGATTATTTAAAGTCATATTTCCAATTTAGACAGAAACAATAATTTCTTTTTCATTTTAAAATTATATTTCTAAGCGCAACTTTTTTATCTAAGTAATTTTTTTTTTTAAATTACCTATGTTGATAAATTTTAAAAAATTACACCACTTTTACAAATTTACTTTGATCATCAAAATTTCAATATTAATTATAAGACTTGGTTTATTTAAGTTAAGAAATAAGGTTTTAAATTAAATGAAGAATGAATGTTTATAGACAGATTGAAAATAATAATTTTTTTATTTTAAAATTTCATCTCTTTAGACTTACTTTATTTTATCTCTCTTTAAGATTCAAGATTGATCTTCATCTCTTTTATGATCATATTCCTCTGAGTAAGTAATGAGAAGTAAATTACAACAAATACATCAAAATTTTGATCTAAGTTAAAGTTTTATAAAGAGTTCATATATTGAGATGGAAAACATTTTAGGAGTTGGAGCTTTTTTTTTAAAAAAAAAAAAATAAGTTACCCTTAGGTAAATGGAATTATTGTTTAAGATAATAAGTTAAGTGCAATTTAGAGTCATAATAAGTCATTTTGAATTTGAATATTTCACTATTTAGTTTTCCGGATAAAAAAAGTGTAATAATATGATAAATCAACATCTCAATAAATATGTTTTATTTTGTTAGCTCACCATCCTGTTATTGTTATTTTATCGTGGTCGTATTTGATATTTAATGAGATGATCCTTCAACTAAAGTTATATATATATTTATTGAGAAACAATTATATATAAATGTATATGTTTGAACATATATATTTACACACTTAGTATGATATAACTAATTATTTCTTAATTAATGACCATAACAGAAAAATAATAATAAAACAAACTAGGAGATCTCTACTAAAAACATGTTAACTTTTAGTATGCATAGAAGATGACAAATTGAGTATGAGCTGTTAAAAATTTTTGGTATTTATTATTTGAAAAAAACAACTAAAAATATCTTTAAAAAGAAATAAATGTAAACATTAATGATATTTACTTTCTAATTTTAAAAATCAAAATATTAATGACAGTAATCCCTAAGTTTCTGAAAAACACTAACGAGTGATAGTTTTTTAGAGATTTGCATCATGTTTATTTAGGTGTTATTAGATGATAAAAAAAATGCACTTAATATGAGAATTTTATATTACAAGAAACTAATAACAACTTGAAACACGAACTTGGGATTTAACTATCATTTGAATTTTTCGAAAGAAAGTTTAAGCAACTTGAATTAAAATACACTTCTGTTATTGCTTTGAGCTAGCTGCAACTCTACTACTTGTAAGACCAGAAGAATACAATGCATTGGTAAAAACAGCACAAATCATTTTGTTTCTTCTTCAGTGTGTATGCATTCATTTCTTGAATGGATTCATGGCATAATCATACTGAAAAGGCATGAGTATACATAGACTGATATAAAAAAGGTAAAACATGTGCTAACTTTGCAGTACTATAATTATAGCAGATGTAACCAAAGCAATGACATGAATTCCAAAAGCGCTTCTGATAAAGGGAGAACCAACTTTAACTCAAGGCACCATCCCAAGAATTTGTATATGCTCATGAAAAATATGATCTAGTAATTTTGTTTGAGTTATACAGTGTTATTTATGTAACAGATGAGAGAATGTTTGATTCAAACTCAAAATTTAGATGAGAGATAAAATAAATAAATTGAATAAGTATTTATTAAAAAATTGTTTAAATATCATTAATTTAACCGATATTATATATAAATATTTCTTATTATAATTCTTTATTTCTTTACATCAACAACTTTGTGGGTCAAATATTCTCTTTTGTTGTTGTAAAGTGTTTTATTCCAATTTTACATGTAACAGCACATATTTTGATAGTGATTAGTATACAAAACGCATTTGATGGTGGTTTTCAACTTAGATTACTTCACAATTGGTGTAAAAGGATGAGTAGTAGCAAACCTATGAGATTTTACAAGTTTTGATCGTCATATTTCTTGCGTCAATCAAGTGGGTCCTTGTAATTATTTAATAAATTTGCTTGATCTAGCACGTTCCACTGAAAATATTATGGTCAAATGTTGAATTTAAATTGTAAGACCGACAAAGTGTAAACTTCAAAAAAATTATCTATGGCGTGCATATATATATATATATATATATATATATATATATATATATATATATATATTAAAGTTTGTAATAATTATTGTGACTTTGTCTCTTTACAAATTAAAATTGTTGGAAGTGTCCGATCTCGATATTTAAGTCTGTTTAAAATATTAAATATGGACAATTATAGTTGTTATTCTGCAATTTTTTATTGAATTTGTGTGAAAAGTGATTTTGCAACTTAAGAAATCATGTTTGATCTCAAAAAGTAATTTCGAAAACTAAATCTCATATTTCTGTTGATATAACTATTTTATATTCAATTTGAATGAACTATTCCATTCACAGTTTAAGTTACTAGCAATACTAACCATGGAAATTGGACAACAAGATTTAGTATTAAGAAAATACATTTTAAGCAAATTGAGCTAGTGTTAAAAATATAATTCAATTCAACTTAAAATATCTTAAAAAAAACAAAGGTATAAAAATAGTTAAGCTTATTAATATGGTAAAAAGACCAACCTTGGTACCACATAACTTTACATAGGCAAAAACTTGGTATCGAAACTTTTTTCACGAGTTTGTATTATGAAAATAAAGAGATTGAACAAAAATGAATAAGGGATATAAGAATGGAAATATTCTCTATTTTTTCTTATTTTGATCAAAAGCAGAGAACTGAATATATACAATATATACAAGTAATGTACCTCATTTTGTGTATAGCTAAATAAAGAAAACAAAATAAAAATTATTACAATCTCATAATGTCATAAAACCAAATAAACAGAATTGATGGTAATTTGATTGTATCATAAAGACAAAATCACATAATTGATATTAGTTTCCTTATAGAAGCCTGGTATCCTTTATCCTCTAAACCCCCGCAAGCTGGGGTGCAAATATTGATGCGATCCAGCTTGGAACAAATATAATATTTTTGAAAGACAGAGGACCTAAGACTTTGGTATAAATGTCTGCTAGTTGCTCTGTGGTGGAAATGGAAAGTAATATGGGACATTTTTTCAATTTTTCTCTAACAATGTGACAATCTATTTCAAAATGTTTCGTACGCTCGTGAAACACTGGGTTTGCTACAATGTATCTTGCTGAGTCATTGTCACAATATAAAAGAGATGGTTGCTCAAAAAGAACTTTGAAATCTTGAAAAAGAAAGACTAGCCATTGAATTTTACATGTAAAAGTGGTCATTGTCCTGTATTTAGCTTCACAGCAACTCTTTGATGTTGTTCCTTGCTTCTTTGATTTCCGTTATATAAGGGGATTTCCAAGATACACACTAAAACCAGTTACTAATTGTCTTGAATCACTGTATGTGCCCCAATCACTATCACAAAAGGCTTTTAGATGGACAAAATTGCTAGAAGAGAAAAATAAGCCAAAACTTAGAGCTCCTTTAATATATCTGATAATTCTAATTGCTGCATTATAGTGAGCAATTGTAGGCTTATCAATAAACTGAGAAAGTTGTTGAAGATAGAAGGTTATGTCAGGTCAGGTATTAGTGAGATACATAGGCCTTCCAATCATCCTTTTATATGCATGAACATCTATGAAAGGCACACTTACAGTAGAAGACAATTTAACAAGATTATCCATAGGAGTGTTTGCAGGCTAAAAGACCTGCATCTTTTAATAATTCTAATGCATATTTCATTTGATTCATCATTATCCCTTTCTTACTTCTTACTACTTCAAGATCAAGAAAATATCTTAAATCTCCAAGATCCTGGATCTTGAATATTTTATTCAATGCTTGTTTAATTCGATCAATCTCTTCCTTATCATTTCTTGCCAAGATTGTATCATCCACATACACCAATATTGCTGTAAAATATCTTTTAGAATAATTAATGAACAAGGAATGATAATTCATAGATTGAGTATATCCAGCAGAAATCGAAAAATTTGATAATTTAGCAAACTACTCCCTGTTAGCTTGCTTTAGGCAGTCCTTTTTAATTTACAAAATTGTCTTGGTTGAAGAGAAGTCAAACCAGGAGGAACAATTGTATATCAATTTGAATGAGTACCCTCTGTTTGTGTGTATCCCTTTGCCACCAACCTTGCTTTATACCTCTCAATAGTTTCATCCGCCTTATACTTTATTTTGAATACCCATTTGCAGCCTATGGCAGTTTTTCCTTGGGCAGAAGAGCATTCTCCCATGTTTGATTTGACTCCAAAGCAACTATCTCACACTGTATAACCTCTCTCAAACAGTCATATTTTACAGCTTCAGAATAAGTATTTGACTCAACATGTAAAGAAATCGACATAATAAAAGATGTGTAAGAAGGTGATAATTTATTATAAGACAAAACTGAATTCAAAGGATATTTAACTTTTGAAGATGTATTGGAAACATTGAGATTACAATATAATCCTTTAGATACTCAGGTGGTATTTTTGTTCGGATACTCATTCAAATTGACTGTATTGTTTCATGAGCTTCATTAAGGTTTTGGTCACTATGGGAGCAAATTTCTTCTGGAACCTCAATGTTTGATTCATGGTCATTATTACTATTGTCTTCTACAATATCACATGGTGCAATGGGTACAAAAGTGACTTGTGATGGTTGACTCAAAATAGGTTGGTCTTCGGTACAAGGAATTCGATAAAGAATGTTAGGACTGTTATTTTTATTGCTAGTATCTTCAACCTTTTGATATTGAAAAATATGTTCATAAAAAACAACACCCTAGACACAAAATTGAATCTTCAACAAAACATATCATTTTGTTCTTGTTTTAAAACCAATAAAAACACATTTTGATGCCCTTGGATCAAAAACTTTTTTCTATTTGTTGGCAAAGTACTAGAATAGCATAAAAACCCAAATACATGTAATTGATTAAAATGTGTTGCAGTTTTGTAAAGCATCTCAGAAAAATCATTTAAAACATGTGTGTGAAAGATGTTTATAATATGTGCAACATGTATCACAAAATATGACCAATAAATTTTGGGTAAATGAGATTGTATCACGAGAGCTCTTGCTACATTTAAAATATGATCATATTTCCTTTCAACTATACTATTTTGTTACGAAATATTAAAACAAGACGTCTGTTGCGAGTTATTATGTGATGTATTGGAGCATAATCTAAGAAACAAATTATTTGTTATACAAGTAAGTTATATATATATATATTTATATATATATATATTTATATATATATATATATATATATATATATATATATATATAAATGGTTATGTGTGCATGTCAATATAAGTGTGTATCTTTGTGTCTATATGTTCGTATCTATATTTTATATATTTTTTTCTTTTTTGTTTCATAACATAATTAAAACAAGACCATTATCTTTTATTGAATACACTCACATAATTAAAATATGAATTTAGAAACAACAAAAAGCAACCCAGAGGTATTTATTTGATAATTTTATGTTTTATTATGTTTTAATGTTTGAACAATTATTATACAAACAAAACTAATAAGTAGTTACTATAAATTATTGAAACGTCTTGTTTGTTAATAGTTTGACCGTAATTTAATATAAAAAGACTATTGACGTCAAATTTTAAAGATAAGCTTATGGAATTCATCAGAAAATTATAAATTAATTAGTACAAAATTAAAATTTAGGATATTTTAAAATAATACAATTTCAAGATTAATTAAGACAAAATTAAAGTTTTGAATTTTATATAAAAAAATAAAACTTCTAGTGTTTCAGTTTCAATTCATTGGTAACTGATAATTGTCCTCTTCATAGTCCATCAGCTATCATCAACTGGCAAATTCTGCAGTAAAAAATGAATGCATGCTAAAGCAATTAATTTGCTGCTGTGAAAATGGCCTGCAGATACTGTGAACTTGTCCAAAAAAAAATGACTATGACATGATGATATCATCCTAAAAATGTTAATGTATTCTTCTACTCATTTAAGACTATAAATGCAAGCCGCTCTAAAATTCAAGTTACTCTTCTTCTGTAGATAATTTTAACAAGAATTAACGACTTTTTTATGCTTCAGATTTGTCAGCTTCCACACCTTCCACGTATCGTGCCTCTCATGGACAAAGAATTCAATATATATATTGGTATGTAATTCACATAAAAAGTATGAGTTGGGAAAATCGGAAGGAAGAAATAAGGAGAGACTAACAAGAAGAGACAAGAATTCAACACACAAAATTACTTTTTTTAAAAACATACATATATTCATTATCACAAAAAGGACAAAAAGGTTAAAGATAACTTTACCATTAACTACTTACTTCAATTTCATAGTAATAAAAAGATATACTATGCCTCTTTTTAGTGTTACTCTTTCGTCCTCATGTGAAATTAGATTGAATCTTTTGATATTTACTTCTTATAAAAAACACTTGGAAAGTAGATAGATACAAAGAAGTAGAATAACTAAAAACGGACCACGGATAACACCAATTAATATCTTCTTCTACTTTACAATATAAGGTAACTTAACAAAAGAGTTACATACAGCACAGTGCAGAACACTTTGAATGCTTGGTTAGTGTAATATAAATTGAAACATGTACATTTAAATGCATTATACAGCACCACGTGTACTTAGTCATTGCACAAAAGCAAAAATGCAGTCACTCCAAGTGATGCAGACCAAATCACATGAATGTGATTGAGATAATGAAATACACCAAATGAGTCCTGACAAACGAGTAATATCCCACACATATGAAGTCGTGAATACAAAAGTGAGTGTTTGGAAATTTTGCTCAGTTCTTACGTTTGTTACTTTGAAAAGTGTAAATTTTGGATTACATTATAAACAGATTTTCAAAGCTGAAAGCTGATATTAATAGCTAGAATCTAATGGTTAGTAGTTGAAAACTATTGCGACAAGTATCAAATAATTTTACGAGATAAAAAGCTCATCCATAAATTAAAATTTTATATATATTTTTTAGAAAAATTATTTACAATGTATTTAGTAAAATAAAAAGACAATAGACAGACATGCTTATATGATATCTTTTATACAAATCGTAATTCTTAAATAGTTTTCTTTTCATATTTTCATATTTGTTATTAATCTTATACTATATTTCACAACACTTTATTAAATTTAAAGTAAAAAATAGCATACTTTGAGTAGTTATACTTTGACAACCACATGTGACATACACTCATTTTACAACCTTACGTGATGTTGATGAGGTAAAGATAAATGATTTGTAAAAAACATTCCAGCTTGACACTGAGAGTCATTTTTAGGATTTACATGTTTGGGGTTTTATCTAGAACGTAGCCCAGTATATTCCATCAAGGGTTGAGAAACAGTGAGTTTGAATCTCAGATCTCCTACATCTCGCCACTGCTGTCGATGTCGCCGCTGTAGTTGCCACCACTATTGTCACCGCCGCAGTTGTCGCCGCAACCACTGTCACACGAAATCTCCCTTATGCAAATGGGTGTACTGGACTCCTATCACGTTTCAAATTTTAAAAAATCCAATTATGCCCTTTCATAACAAAATGCCTTATGTCCTTCAAAAAGAAAAGTCTCTTTATCCTTATCCACGTATACAATTATACTACCTCAACAATTGGCATCTGGTTGTATGCCAGCTGTGGCTGTCAAAGCAAAGTTTTCTTTTTTTAATATTCATTTATTTTATTTAAAAATATTAATTTAGAAAACGAGTTCATACCAGAGAAAATGTATAATATTCCTTTTTAAAACTACAGTCGTATTTTTAAAAAATAGTCTATTATGTTCTTGATATTTCTTAAGACATAAAATTTTTATTTAAAGTTAATGATCAATTGGCTTTGAATTAAGAAAAAAAGATATTTCTCTGACTTTTTCACTTATCTTCTTTCTTTCTTTGATTTCTTTCTCTTACTCTTTCATTGGTTCTTTCATATTTTTACTTCAATCTAAATGTTTAATTGTTGTTAGGTCATTATCCAATTTCTATTTTGTTTTATTATTTTATATTGTGCATTTATGTGTGTATCTTTATTTAGAGGTTTAGAGGGGTAGATTGAGGAATTGAAGTTTTGTTGGCTTTTACTCTTTTTGAATACATCAATATTGGATTGATTAACTGATCTCAAAATTATTTTATTTTTCATTATTATTTAATTAATTTCAAAATAATATGTGGAGATTCAGGAAAGAGGATTAAAAATTTAGAATTTATAAATTAAATTTAAATGTTTACAAAATGACCATACTGAAAGATAGATACAGAGAAGTGTCTAGAGTATTTATCCTTTGAAAAATTATATTAGTTATCATAATAGGGTCTTTTTTTTGTCATAAGTCTCTCAATTTGATATAATATTCATGAAAAACATGATAATTTGTTGGATATTGATGTCTTAGATTTATTTTCATAATTAAATATTTTAAAAAAGATTATAAGATTGAAAAATATAAACCAATTGATATTTTTAATTATGCAAAAATAAATAAATTCTTAACTAGTTTCTTTCCATATTTGTAGTTTTACTAAATATAATATAACAGACATGTTTAGAAAATGAGTTGATACTAAATAATAAGTATAATATTCCTTCCTAAAGCTATGGACGAATTTTTAAAAAATAATCCATTACCTTTTTGATATTTTTTTTAATAGATCTTTGTTTAAAATTTATGATCAGTTGACTCTGAATTAATGAAAAAAAATTATCAATAATTAAGTATTAGAAATATTATTAAATATTATTTTTGTTTTTATTATTAATATACTGTAAAAGGAAATCGAGTCTAGGTTCTTTGACTACACATATAATTTATTATCACTGTACTAAAAACATTTGTGAATTATATTATGATTATTATTATTATTATTTTTATTATAATAATAATAATATTAATAATGTCATTAATAATTTTATTAATAATAGTATTAATAATAATATTGATACTAATCTTAATGGTGTTATTAATAATCTTAATAATGTTATTAACATTAAATAGAAAGACATGTTTATATGATATTTTTATACAAATCTTAATTCTTAAATATTTTTTTTCCACATCTTTACTATTAATCTTATACTATATTTTAAATCATTTATTAAATTTAAAGTATAAAAGTAACATGCTTTTAATAGATACTTTTATTATATTATTTATTGTAATGGTTAAAATATAAAGAAATTGCATTTATATCCCCAAAATTATGCTAGATATACTCACATTTTCTCTAATACAAAGACACATTTTCACCTTTCTTATATTTTTAATAGAAAGATATTCAAAAAAATTATAGTTTTTAAATAAATATTTACTTTTTTATACTTTTTAATAAATGACATTTACCTTTATTTTGTATAAAATATTATTTTAGAAAACGAGTTAATACTAGAGAACTAAGTATAATATTCCTTCCTAAAACTATGATGAATTTTCCGAAAATAATCGATCATGTTCTTGATATTTCTTAAGAAATAAGACTTCATGATTGGTTGACTCTGAATTAATTAAAAAAGGAAATCGTTATTAATAATATATGGTAAAAGGAAATCAAGCATAAGTTTCATGAGTATATA
>Ga0209489_109490_pt1 | contig 12040 bp, 6 predicted proteins | sample SiratrowhiteBW_FD_187527 | JGI IMG/M metagenome (GOLD analysis project Ga0209489, IMG submission 187527) | Root nodule microbial communities of legume samples collected from California, USA - Siratro white BW (SPAdes) (version 2) | ecosystem: Host-associated > Plants > Roots > Nodule | place: USA... | reverse complement strand
GATATTTGTTTTGTTATTATTTGTATTTTATTTTTGTTTAGGAAATTATTATTTGTATTTTATTTTTTAGGAAAAGATAAATATTTAGAAAAACCACATTCTTTTATTTTATTTGTTTAATTAAAGACAGGCGTTGTGGGGTGCTTGTACCTTCCCCACACGTAACCGACTCCCGGACCTGAAATCTGGTTTTGCGAACTTGCCTTATCTTGTTTTTAGTTTTCCATAATTTTTCTTTAATAAATTATGGTGGCGACTCTACTATTTTGAAAATAAAAATATTTTTTTTTTGTTCGCCGTCCCCGTCATGACCCCGGTTGCGACACTTTACAAATAATTTCTCACTTAAATGTCACCTCACTCCCATTCTATTTCATACACATTAATTTGCTTCATTTTCTTTCTAATTATCCATCTTAATCGATATGTGAAACTTAACACCTTCAATGTTAATGCATCATAAGATTCATAATATATATAGTTATATGTCTATAGTTTCTTTTTTTTTTTTTTATAGTATAAAACATTAACTCCTGAAACACAAGTTTATATATCTATATAAATAATTATGTGTGGATAAAAAAATATATCTATATAACTAATTATGTACAAGTAAAAATTATGCAGAAAAATACCACTATAGTCTTATGTTAAGTGTTTATTGGGAATTAAAAAAAGTAACAATAGTGTTCCATTTAGATTATTCAAATATCCTCGTAGTAACTTTAGGTAAGTTGTCACTATTAGTAACAATTTATTAACAAAATATTACTAAAAAATTTTAGTAACAATCTCAAAGTATTATCTCGCAATTTAGTAAATTTTAAATTTTATTTGTTGATATGTTACAAAATATTTATATTGATAACATTTTTACAATGTTGAGTCTATTAAAAAAAATATTATTAAATATTTTTAATAACAATTTTAAAATATTGTCTTTCTATTCAAAAAGTTATTAAAGATTTAGTAAAAAGTTATTATAATGTTACTTTTTCATTAAAAATATTTGATATCATTTTCAAATGTTATTAAAAATAGTTAGTGATATTTTTATAAATATTTTTTATATGTGAAAATGTTGTTAAAAGTTTTAGCAACATAATGTATATCTAGTATATATATATATATATATATATATATATATATATATATATATATATATATATATATATATATAAAATTTTACTAGATTATATTAGTAACAATTTTTTAACATTAATAATTTATATATATTTAGTAGTGTTAGTTGATGAATAAATATTAAGATTTAGAGTTTAGAATTTAGAATATAAAATATAAAATTTAAAAAGTATAATATAAAAGAGTATAAAAAGTTATGAGGAATTTTGAAAAAAAAAAAACTTATGATAAATTAAATAAGAAAAATACAATGAAAAAAAAAAGTAAATCCCACCATATAAAATCTTTCCTATGCACAATTTCTCAATTTGTTTGCATGAGTATTACATTGGTTTTTTCATAGCTTTACAAGAAATTCTCAGGAATAGGTAGCTGTTAAAACAAGTATAACTACAACATTTTTTAAGGTTTTTTTTACACAAATATACATTTGTGCACTAATAAGTCTTTTAGTGGTTATTAGAGAAAAAACAAAGATATGTTCCAAGCGTATATGAATGGGAAAGTTATTACCACAGTCAAGAACATTTTCTAGAATAAGGATAATAGTAAAAATCCTCGATCGAAAGAAAGGGCCTCTAAAAATTTTATCAAGATAATCTAAAAAGAAATTTACACGTGACATTATTCAGACTGTCACAAGCGACACCATCTATATTACATTTAGCATAATTTATTAATAAAAGAAAACAATTAACTTCAACATTTATACGAATATGAGGAGGGTCAATGAAAATAGAAAAAAAAATGAAAATTTTCAATAAAAAAATTTAGCTACTAAACTTCATTTAATACATGAGAAAAACCACATATCCGAAAAGAAGAAAAACTTGTCGAATTTGATAGAGTTTCTTATTTTCCAAATGCTCCAAATAACATGTTACTACCGTAATCTCACAATCTCAAGGCTGTGACTTGTGAATAACTAATAAAAACTATTTAAGTCATCTAAAAGAAAGCTTATAGCGCTAGTTAAAAATATCTTTAGATAAATTCCAAAGTTAAGAAAAAAAAAAAAAAAGATGATGAGAATTTTCTTCTTCCATACCACAAAATAACATACAAAAATAATCATACAACCATTTTTCTTTGAAATATCATCTGTAGAGAGTTTATTTTGAACCAGTCCCCGAAGATTAAAAGATTTAGTGTCGGAATGAATTTAGAAAAAAGAAGTAAAATTTAAAGAATAGGATTACATGCTACAAAACTTCTTTAAAAGGGAGATAACATCAGAAGTCAACTTCCATGCAAATTAATCTTGGAGTCTTCCAACTTGCAACGAGGCAACAATTTTTCTGTAAAAGAGGCAACTTTTGCAAGACAACTAGGAATATTCAACTTACCATTTTGCACAAAATTTTTCTCCAAAGCAAAGAGTTTATCACAGATAGAACTAGGGAGATCCAGCTATAGATGAATCCAATATCACTAAGAATCCCTCCAAAAGCATCATAAAAGGTACCATCCCCCAAAACTCAACCAACGTTATCACGAATCTCATAAAAAAGAAGCTTTGTAAAAAGGGCCAAGAAGATGTTTAAAGCATTTAAAATGAATTAACATAAGAACCCGTGTAGAAACAATATTTAAAAGGACTAATTATTTGACCAAGAACTTGTTCGCAAGCTGTGAAGAGACCCATAAAATCACGAAACAATCTATCGGAGACTATATACAATACAAAGATATAGTGGCAGTTTCAATACCTTTTGGACACGTTTTGGAGCAGACATGAGAAGAATTTTCTTATGATCCTTCAAAGACGAAATATCTCTGTTAAGAACCTCTCCTGCAAAGCTTACGAGTAAAGGCATAGAAATCTCCTTGTTTGACATCCCTTTTACAAACCAGATATGAATAGAGAAAGATTGTTTAGTAGAACTCAGAACAACCTCAATCCAAGAACAAATAACAATACCAGAATCAAAAGTTTTGATAATAGAGAAGAAAAAAGGCCCATCCAAAAACATTATATTTAACGATCACACTTCCGTCGTAAATACGTTTATCAAGCATGTTTATAGCCTCTGAATTCCATTTAAAGCAAACGCCATAGCAACTTCTTGAAAATCCAGAATTTCAGAAAGCATATGTTGTTATCCTCGTGATTGACCTTAAGAGAAGTTACCTTGTTGATAAGACCATTACCTACGGAGTTGTTATTGTGATCTCTGAAAGACACTTTTGGACCTAACAGATATATTGTAGGAAACATAGTCAACTAACGTAATTAAACCTCATTTTCATATTTTTTGGAAAATGTTCCTAGCCAGCTAGGAAATATCTTCATCAATAGTTTCTAAGTCACTGTTCTTCCTTAAGATTATATCGTCATTAATAGGTTTTTTATTCTGTCTAGTACAATTTTTTTTTTCAAAATTCTCATAATGCCAATTTTCTTTTTAATTCTCAATATAGGTAAATCGTAAAGTTGATATAATTTTATTAGGAAGAGATCGTGTTATTATAGCAAATTTCAGTTAATTCAGAATGAAATATATATCATTATAGCTAGATTTTAAGTATTAAATGATGTTGATGTAGTATGATTTAAGTTTAATTTTATTATACTAAAATTATGTATGTGACACGATTTCAGTTAAATTTTTTAAAATCGTGTCACAATAACACGATTTTACTATTTTTCATAATGAAATTTTTGAAAACTTAACACAATTTATTTCTGGGAATAATTTTTTTTTTAACCATGATGGGAATTTCAAAAAAAAAATTGCATCAAAATGTGAAAAAAGTATCATTAATACCGGTAACATGACTAACTCTTTTTGAACACATCAAATTTACACCACACAGATATGGAAAAGACTATAATGAGAAATTCCACGAGTCTTTTCGGTTTTTAAGGGCAGTCTCCATTCTAAGGAGTCAAAGAAAGCTATGGAAAAAAACATTGGAGGTGTCCAACCTCGAGAACATTCTGAATTATCTGCATAGTGCATGTACATGCCAGTCTTGTGGTTGAAGTTTCAGATATGTATATAACTTTTCCAGATCCCTTGATGCATAAATTAGTGCAACTTGCAGTGAAAGAAGGCCAGAATTTTAACAGGTATTGATTGATGTTAGTCCAAAACCTCAAACTTGTGTACACAACTATACTCCAACTAATGCTAGTACAAAAGTATGCTACAATTCCTTCTAATAAGTACTGCAGCCTTGGAGGCATTTAGAGCATCTTTCAGTTTCTAGCAGTACCTTATACAGAAGAAGATATGTCATTGAAAAATAATACTGCAGTTCATATTTTTTGCATGCAAAACCAACAGAAAGTTTGAACTTGATTAAGCAGATGAGAAAGATGTTATAATTAATTACATTTAGAAAGATAAAATTAATAATGTCCATGGCTTTGGTTGTTGCGGCCTTTGACTTGCATGCCTTACACCGTCATGTCTCAGAGTAGTGATATTATTAACACGCACGTTTTAAATAAATGCTGACATTCTTAATTTCAAATATATTGTAAAACTGATTTTGAGTTCAATTAGATTTGAGTTAGAGTAAAAACAACTTTAAATAACTTGTGTTTGATAAAAAAAAAAACAATTAAAGAAAACATTTACACAAACACTAGCAACCAGCTTTACTAGGCTAGCATCCATTTCCCTGATTATATGTCTAGTTTAAATGCAATTTGACAAAATTGCATTCCGCTTTACGTCCATGATGAATGCAATGCATCAACCAATAATATAATTATCAAAATTTATTCATAAGTGATAATAAATATTTAGAATATAAAATTCCACTGAACCACTATTATGCAAAAAAACAGTTACTATATATAATACCATTTCAGCCACATGGTAGCTATTCTGATTATGATTATATCTTAAAAATGGAAAATGAAATTCAAATCCTCTCTAAAACGAGCTAGTAATTCAGGTTACCTTTAATTAAATTAATGAAATTGAGATTTTTATGTACTTCATTTATAAATAAAAGATCAACATATCTTAATCATTTAAAAAACAAATCTATTTTAAAAAGGAAATGTATTATCCCATTACTCAACTGAAAAAGATTTAGTGAATCTCAAGCGAATCAGGGTTAATTACATTTTCTATAATAAGTCATGGTAAGGTGGTTTTTTTTAATATATGTTGGATTTATTAAACTGCTAAAAATACAAATAACAATAAAATGTAAACATGGAATATATTAAAACTTAATATACGAAATGAACTCGTCGGTGTTTTTTTTCTTTTTTGGTTGTGTTGCGTGTAGAAGGTTCACACATGGAACTGGGCCTCATTAAATGAGTCCAATGTTTGCTTTTGAACATTTACTCCATTTCTTTCTGGTGAGAACTTTCTGCACCCCATCAATTTCAAAAATATTAAAAATGTCCTTGATATTTTATTTCAAAATTTTCATATAAGGTGTTTTGCAAAAGTAATTTTCGGAAGAGATTTTTCAGACTGTATATTTTATGTTCCAGAATATTTTTTGAATTTATTTTCAGAAAATATTTTTTAGAATATAAATTTTGTTTTGGAAAATGTTTTTTTTAAATCTATTTTTGGAAAACATATTCTAAAATGTAAAATTTACATAGAAAATATTTTCTATAAATTCTAGAAAATATTTTTCAAAGTGTGAAATTTATGTTTTGGAAAATATTTTTAAAAATAGAAACTATTTAATTATAAATGTAGAAGGTATTTTCATCATTGTGACATCTATTATATTTATTTTATTTTTAATACGGCTAATTAGTTGAAACCTGAGTATTAAATCTAAAAGTTTATTTCGATATATATTTTATTTTATGATTTAATTTGAACTTTTGATTCTCAAATATTGTAACTATCTCTTTAGGCATTTAATCAAATGATCATTTTCAAAAAAAAAAAAAAATAAATTGACAATTCAAAGAGGTGAAAGTCTAAAAATAAAACAAAAATATGTTAAAAAGAATAAGCAAGGTGGTTATAGCTTCACACAAGATGGAGACCACTCTTTCGAATCCCCAACTTAAAAGAAAATGTTAAAAAAATAATGATCAAGAATTCATTCCTATCAAAATAACTCAATCGACTTACGATGATCGTGTTAATATATAGATCAAACTCTAATTCTTATTAAGATATTTATATAGAACGATCAGCTTTTGTTTAGTCTAAGATTAGACTCGACCCATGCTAGAATCGTTCGTATAAGATGATCAATCTTAGTTCGGATTAAAACTAGATTCTAACCATACTAAAATCGTTCAATTAAAATAGTCAACCTTAGTTAGGTTTAAGGCTAGACTTTAATCATATTAGAGTCAGTCAAATAGAATGATTAACGTTAATTCATTCTAAATTTAAATTTTAGTCATGCTAGAGTTGTTTAAATAAAATTATTAAAAGGTCTAAAACTATACTCTAATTTTATTAGAGTTATTTATATAAAATAATTTATTCTGTAAGCATCAAAACAAAATATTTAAATTTAAATTTCAACTAGTCTCATTAAAAACTCGTGAGAATAGGAATTTTTAAGGAAATGAGTGTCGCATAAGATAATAAACTTTAACTAAAATAAAGGTAGAGGCTTGCAATCTTCCAAGTCTAAAAAATGAGTCCTTTATGTAGAATTCTCAACCTGCATAGTTTTTTACTGAGAACTTCCTTAATTCTGTACACACCAACTCATTTGAAAGATATCTTATTCTTAATTTAATTTGATTATGCCTTTCTTAGAACTAGATGAGAATCTTTAAAATTTATTAAAATGACCTTGATATTATGCTTCAACTCAATCCTTCATTTCAAAGCTTGCATCTTGTCCTGATGCATTCTTATGCTTCTTTATGTCCACGTTTGTACAAATCTCTTTCTCCCAGTTGGAATCCTGAGAACTTAACTCTGAAAAGTTCTTTAATCATGTCAAAGTAGACATGCTTTTACTTCTTTCTCCCTTAGTACTCAATGAAGTGCTTATATGTATCATTATATCCAAAAGCCAACTAGAGTGAAAAGATAGGTAAGTGACAGCCAAGTTGAGGTGTATATATATATACCCCTTCCACGTGGTTTCAAAAGCCATTAGGAAGAGAAAGAAAAAACATGTGGTTTTTAGTACTATAATCTTTTTCCTAAAATGGCTCGATTCTTATCTTTATTAGACTTTTGAAGCATCTTTCCTATTTTGAACAAGGCAGCAGGACAAAACAATTTCAATTTTCTTTTTTATTGAAAATGAGAGGGTGGGTAGTCAGTCACTCCTTTCAATTCCTTTTCTTGTCATTAGTACAAATAACAACTAGGCCTAAACTTTATTTTTCTTCCTATAGGCCATCGAATCAACTCTATCTATATCGTACAATAATGCAAAAAGAAAACAAAATGCATCCCTTCCTTCCACCCTTCTATCAAAAATAGTTATATTTAATTCATTTTGAGTCTAGAATGTTGTATTTTATGCTAAATTTGTGCCCTGGTAAATCCCTCTTAGATTCTTACTTTCTTTGGTGGTGTTATTTTTGTTGATCTGCTAGTTCGATTATTTCTTCTAGGTTGCTTTTTCTTCTCTTTCATGTTATAATTACATTAATCGCAAGTGAAAGTTATTCCATATATGGATTATTTTATATTTAAAACTTTCCTTTTGACAGAATTTTGCATCTAAAACTTGAAAATTGCAGCTTGCTCCTGATTTAAAGATTATTTTCTGAAAAAAATATATGATTTTCCATTTTAGATACGAACTTTGACTATTTAGGTTTTATCTAAATTTTTACGTATCTTCAAACTAAAAAGTATCCATTTATTCTTATATAGTTTCTAATATTTGGAGAAGTGAATTTCTTTTTCAGCGTAACAAAATAAGAAAAAAAAAACTTTGTCTATGTTAGAATATTATTATTATGAAAACAAATCAAATAAGAGATAATCAAGAGAATATCAGACAATATCGATAAGAATATTAGAGAGATAATCAAGGGAATATCAAAAAAACAAATCAGTTAGAATATCAAAGATAATCAAGGGAATATCAGAGAATATCAGTAGAATATCAGAAAATATCAGAGTATTTATTTAGAATAATTTCCATATTTAGTTTCTTAGAATTTTATATTAAGTGAGCTATTGTAAATAAAGAGATACACATTCAATAAAAAAAACCTTCTTCCATATTATCATATTTTTTTATTCTTTTTTGTTCATAATTATCATATCCTTGTCCAACCTTTCTTAACCCTCGATACCATCGTAAGATGGTATCAGAGCAGTGTTAGATCCTGGAAACTTAAAAACCAACATCATTGTTCCATTACCCCCTCACAGCTCACCAAAACACCAAAAATATCATTTCAGATGATGAAATTGGCAACAACATGAATCAAAACCAAAATAACTCCTCAACCATTACTGATGAGCTAACTTTGCGAATTGCAAATATGCTTTGTAATGGCCTAGGGATTTAGTAAATACAATCCAATCTTGAAAATTTGTCAATTGATTTTAAATTAAATGGAGACAATTATCCATTGTGGGCAACACTCATGAAGAAAGCTATCGGTGGCAGAGGAAAGAAGAGTTGAACCAACATATGAAAAATGGGAACATGCAGACCAAACTGTCTTCACCTGGCTAATTCAAAATATTGAGATTAGTTTGATAAACAATGTTTCCCAGTTCCCAACCGCCAAGGCTTTATGGGAGGGATTGGCTACTACCTATGGAAGCGGCATAGACCCAATGCAAATCTATGATTTACACTAAAAAGCAAACACACAGAACAGGGAAAGGATATCTTAGAGGATTTATGGAACAAATTACAAGCTATATGGATAGCAATTGACAGAAAGCAACCGAACCCTATGAAATGCTTAGATGATATTGCAACCTTCAATAAAATTAAACAAGAAGAAAGATTATATCAGTTCCTAACATGAATAAATAAAAAATTTGAAGTCATCAGAAGAGATCTTTTGATACAAAAGAAGACCCCTTCAGTAGAGTCCACTTATGTTGTTGTCCGAAGAGAGGCGGCCCCACTCCAAATTCTAAAGCCTACCACCAGTAGCGAAGAAAACACATCATTAGGGGAGGTCGAAATCGGCTTAACTGCAAGAAACAGACCACCGGAACAGGGACAAGGATGGAGTCATCCAGAAACTGTCGGACGATGTCCATCACAACGAGATAAGGAAGACAAAAGCCACATTCATTGTACTCATTGCGGAATGAAGAAACACACCAAGAAGACTTGTTTCAAAATCGTGGGTTATTCCGAATGGTGGGAAGATTTTAAAAAAAAAAATCGGAAGGCTGTCACTGTCGTGGACATCCCGCAAACCACTAGTAACTGTAATGGTGACACCAGAAGAGAGGAAGAAGCAAAACCGCAAGTCGTTCATGGAAGAGTCGCAATCACTCATTGAGGTAAAAAAAGAGAGAAGGATACCAGCCCAGGAAAATCTGATCAGTGGATTTTTTATTGTGAGGCAACTGACACCATGACCCATGATCCTCATGATTTTAACAATCTCTCCACACCTGTTAAAACTCATATTGAGACAGCCATTGGAGAATTAGTTGCGGTCCAAGGAGAGGGCTCAATTGTTTATTCAAAAAAATTAAAATTAGAAAATTGTCTCTATGTTCCAGCACTATCATCAAAATTACTTTCTATAAGCCAAGTTACAAAGGAGTTGAATTGTGTGGTTCTCATGTTTCATACTTTTTGCCTTTTACATGATATTCTTACGAAGGAGATCATTAGGCGTGGTACTGAACGTGGAGGTCTTTACTACGTTTATGAGGACTATGCTTGCTCACGGAACGGTTACAAGGCAACTCTGGTTATGACATAGATGTTTGGGTCATTCTTCATTTGGGTACCTTAAGATTTTATTTCCTAGTTTATTTACTAGTAACATTAAGCCCATCAAATGTGAAACTTGTATATGGGCAAAGAATCATAAAGTTACTTTTCCTCCCAACAACAATAAAGTCAATTTTGCTTTTTCATTAGTACATTCTAATATGTGGGGTCCACCGCCTAATTCCCATGATAATCAATTTCAGTATTTTTTGTTATTTGTGGACGATTTCTCTCGCATGGCGTGAGTATATTTTCTTAAACACAAATCTGAAGTACCTGATTAGTTCTATGCATTCTATCAAATGATTCAGACTCAGTTTGGCAAGAAAATCTAAGTACTTAGACCAGATAATGATGAAGAATTTGTTAACAAATCAATGCAAGAGTTTTTCAGAGAAAATGGTTTAATTCATCAAACTTCCTGTCCAAACACACCCCAACATAATGGTGTAGCAGAATGGAAAAATCGTAAGCTACTAGAGATGACTCGGGCCATGATTTTTGATGTACAGGTTCCAACATGGTTTTGGCCTGAAGCTGTTACTACCTCGGCCTATCTTTTGAACATGTTACCCTCCCAGATCCTTAACCACAGAACACATGTACATATCCTAGCTACTCAGACTAATATCCCTCCTGTCCAAATGTTACCACCACTAGTTTTTGGGTGCTCTGTGTTCGTTCATATTCCCAAATATAACAAAACCAAATTTGATCCATGTGCTGAAAAATGTGTCTTTGTTGGATATGTTACACATCAAAAGGGGTATCGATGTTATAACCCAATCATTAACCGTGTATATGTGACTATGGATTGTGATTTTTTAGAATCAGAATATTTTTTTAGTATCCAACTTTGATGTTCAGGGGGAGAAAATTAGTGAACCACGAAGTTGGTTAAGTAACCTTAGTTGCCAAGAAACTGTTCTAAAATAGCAAGTAGATGGAGCCAACGAGCATGTCTCTGTCAACGTAGGAGGGACCAACACAACCAATGAGGATCCTTCTGAGAATGTCCAACAAGAGGTAAGTGATTTTCACTCTACTGAGTTGTCTCCTGTTATGAATGAAGTCACTATTAATGACAGGTTAGCACCAGAACCAGAGCCTTTCACACTTCTTACTGAGTTGTCTCCTGTTATGAATGAAGTCACTAACAGTGACAGGTTAACGCCAAAACCAGAGCCTTTCACAATTCCTCCAAGAAGAAACAGAGGGGTACCACCTGATCGATATTCTCCAAAACATGTTTCTCAGAATTCCAGGTATCATGTGAAGATAACTAGAGAAGGAGTGACAGACATTGCAAGAGCTTTTTTTATTTCCAAAACAGTTCATGAAGCCAGTAAGAAGGGCGAATCACAATAAGCTATGAAAACAAAAAATCCTGTACAACATGACAAAACCAAGCACATTGAATGGACAAACACTCAATCAAGGAGAAGATTGAGGATAACAGTATTGAGCTTCCGTTTGGAAAGTCAGAAGACCAGTTGGCAGACATTTTCACCAAAGTTGTTACAGGCAAAACATTTACCTGTGTCCTCACCAAGCTAAGCATTGGTGATCCCACTGCTCACCTTGAGGGGGAGTGTTAGAATATTATTATTATGGGAACAAATCAAATTAGTAGAATATCAGAGATAATAAAGAGAATATCGGTAAGAATATCAGAGAAATAATCAATGAAGTATCAAAGAAACAAATCAGTTAGAATATCTAGAATATCAAAGATAATCAAGGGAGTATCAGAGAATATCAATAGAATATCAGATAATATCATATGTATTTATTTAGAATAATTTCCATATTTAGTTTTCTAGAATTTTATATTAAGTGAGCTATTGTAAACAAAAAGATACACATTCAATAAAAAAACATTCTTTCATGTTATCATATTCTTTGTGTCGCAACCGGGGTCACGACAGGGACGGCGAACAAAAAATAATTTTCGTTTTCAAAACAGAGGAGTCGCCACCATAGTTTATTAGGAAAAATTATGGAAAACCAAAAACAAGATAAGGCAAGTTTGCAAACCGGATTTAGAGTTCGG
>Ga0209489_109488_pt1 | contig 12041 bp, 7 predicted proteins | sample SiratrowhiteBW_FD_187527 | JGI IMG/M metagenome (GOLD analysis project Ga0209489, IMG submission 187527) | Root nodule microbial communities of legume samples collected from California, USA - Siratro white BW (SPAdes) (version 2) | ecosystem: Host-associated > Plants > Roots > Nodule | place: USA... | reverse complement strand
TATATATATATATATATATATATATATGATCTATGAGAAGTTTGGGAAGATTAAATGAGATTTGATCACAGGCTATGGTTGCTGTGAGTGAAGTGATACAACATTCTGGGAACAAAGATATCATGTTACTGTCATTAGGAACTGGAGCAACAAGAAAAGAAAACAAGTTGGGTGGCATTTTTGATGGTGTGTGCCAACTTGGATGGCTAATTAACAGCAATGATGTTTTCAGTGAGGCATTATATAGCACAGAGATGACCCATTACTACCTTACCACAGTGTTCCCTGGCCTCTTGTCTCAGGAGAACTATCTTCGAATTGAGGTATATGACAGTTATGAAACTGATTTCAAATTTTAACATTAGTAAAAAGAATAAGATTTTATATCTCTTTTGAAAGACTTACTACATCGGTTTTACATATTGATAAATGATATAGAAAATTATAATTTTTTTATTGATTCTTCTATCGATATAAAAGATATACTTGTAACATGGATTATAAACACAATTAATGTAATGAACTGCATCTAAAAAAAGTTAAAAGATAAGATTTATTATATTGACTGAAGCTGAAACTGATGTGATATAAGACATATTATATCCATTTTAGTTCTAATCGATGTAGAATTTTCTAAAGGAGGTAGAAGTTGAATTTATCTTGATGATACATATCTAATGACAGGAGTATAACCTTGATCCATCAATGGAAGGAATGGATAATGCTACACCAGAAAACATGGATAAACTTGAGCAGGTAGGAAAGAACTTGCTGCACCAAAATGTTCAAAGGATGAATGTTAATAGTTTTGTCCCAATTCCACTGGACGAAACAAATGCTCAAGCTCTTGACAGGTGCGTACACAGTTTATTCTACAAAATTTGAACTCTTTTTTCTTAGGAAGATGCAGAAATTCTAAGAAGTTAGACTATTACAAAGTATACTACCAAAAAAAAATGACCCAATTGGTTTTTTTATCAGTAATAATAAATTTTATAAATAATGAGACAAAAGGGTTATCTCAACTTATATATAAAAAAAAATAAGAACAAAAAACAAGACAGTATCTTAAGAGGTCCTAGGAGACCACTTAACTCAATGTACCCTTATGTAATTCGATTTTGATTGAATGTTAATTATTTATGCATAATGCTGATTGTGAGAGAAAATTTTGTTTTTCATTTTTAATCTGATGAAGGTTGGCTGAGAAACTGCATGCTGAGAGGCAGTTGCGTCTGAAAAGAAAAGCTATGGAAAAAGCAGGAAGACCATTTATTGGAACTGTTAAAGCCAATTCCAACGGAATCTCAGCAACTTAAGCATTATGAATGAATGACTTGTATGAATAAATGTCATTATGATGACCTTATGTTATGCTGTTTGTTGCTGTTATGTTTGCTGTAAGAAGGTTCAATGCTTTTTAGGGTTCTATGTGACTCATGATTGCAAGAACCATAGATCAACCATTATGGTTAAATAAATGCTTTTGAGTTCTATGTAACTCCTAAATATCAATGAATGATATTTTAGTTTGATCTGTTGTTTATTGCTTTCATTTTGTGTGAATTTGTCATTATTTATTCTGGGGAAACACATTGCATATGTGGCTACACAATTTTTCCAGTAATATTAGAAGTAATTGCTACAATTTGAAAACAGTTATGCATATTACAATAAAGAACAGTTATTACACAATTGACAGAGTTATAAGAAAATTGAGTACACCAATACATTTGTAAGAAAAGCGAGTAAACCTCTGTTATATAATTGTCTTTATATATTATAAAAAAAATATTTTTTATCAGCAAAATAATTATATTAAAGGAAACAATGATTACATCATAGATGAAATTGTAAGGAAATTAAGTTCATAAAAATGAATTATAAACTTATTATTAGTAAAAAAAGACATTTTGTGTTTGTATTAATAAAATTGTTCCATATTGTATTAAGAAGAATTAAAAAAGGCAGGTACTCCAAGCTCTAAAGTTCTGGTATAAGAAGAATCTGTTTTAAAATTGGACGGTTTCTCTGGTTAAAAAGATGGAATTTCGGATTCAAAACTTTGTCTCGATGAGTTGATATTCAAACACAAATGTGTTACGTATCCAAGTGTGAGTCTCTCACATTGAGTAGGAATGAGAAAGTTGAACAACATATAAAAAAGAAGACCCACAAACTCAATGCTTTAAGGTTTTGAGTTGAAGGTAGTGTCATTTCTTTACGTAGATTTGACTCAGTTTTCATTCTTACGAGATCTCCCAATATTTGTCCCCTCGGATTACTTAACAAAATGTTGGTTACAATGGCTTTGAAAAAAATGTTTTTGCCTACTAGTTGGTCTTGATTTGGTGTCCATATAAAGCGTTATGGATCTCCAGTTGAAATGACTCTTGGTGCCTAGAATCCTCCGTAGTAGAAGGGCTTCATCTTCCTTTTAAAATTTGGCATACTCTTACTGCGTTTGTTGCCTCAGTTGGTGCATGAGGTTGTGGCTTTAGAGGTTGATGAGTGTTATGATAAAGCATTGCGTGGGAAACCACTTGAGAACACACTCTTTCTTTTAAATCAATCTTGTCTTATGTTAATCAACCTAAGTTTCTTTAAATCATATTAACTTTCTTATCACAATACAATTATTAGTATTTTTATTATAAATATTATTATTATTATTATAAATATAATTAATAATAATATTATTAATAATAATATAATTAATATTAACAGGTACAACCATAATAATAAGATTAAATTAATAATAATAATAATAATAATAAATATCAACCTATAACAATATTAATAATAGAAATAATAATATTATTAATATTGATAATAATAATCTTATTAATAATATTTATGATATATTATTATATTAACAAAATTATTAATAATAATAACAGTTTTAATAAAAATATAAATAATAGCAATAATATTATTAATAACATTAATAATAATAATATTAACAATATTAATAATAATAATAATATTATTAATAATATTAATAGTAATAATTTTAACATTAATAATAACATAATAATATTAATAATAATGTTATTAATAATAAATAATATTAACAATATTAATAATAATAATTAATAACAATAATAATATAAATATTTGTATTATATACAGATAAAATTTGTATAAAATTCGTATGTAATATTTTAAATTCAAATTGATATTTAAAAATTTATATGTAATATTAATTTTATATATAGATATAAATTTATATGTAATATTAATTTAAAGTATAAATGAAAATTCGTACGAGAAAATCTTTATATAATATGAATTTTATATACAAATTTTCATTCGTAGTAATTAATGATTTTTTCTAAGTGATTTTTCAACTTTCATTGATCTTGAATTTGTTTGAAATTCAAATGTGATTAGAGGTTTCATATTTTTGAGTTAAAACTGCTAGTATTTTATTTCAGTTTGTTCATGATTTGAATAATGTGTTGCATTTTATAAAATATAAATCTTAAGTTTATCAAATTAAATTTTGTATACATTTGATCATTTTTAGTTTTTTTAAATATTTTTATTTATTGTTTATTTTTTATTTCTAATTTCTTTAAATATTTTTATTTGTTGTTTAATTTTGTTTGATAGATGTTTGACTCATAATTTTGAATATTCAACTATGTAATCAAAAGTTTATTAAGTAACCTAAGAGCGAAAAATACATAAATTGATACTCATGTAATCAACAAAATCAGAATATAATCATTACACATGAATTACTTACCGACAAAAATCTTTTAATTACAAATTTCAGTTCAAGTTCTTCGATGTACATAGACACGTCATAATCATTATACTATTTTCAATTTTCTTATCAAATATTCATTATTATAATTATTATAACTATTATTATTAATATTAATAAGAAAAATAAAAATAACATTAATCATATTAATAATAATAATCATCAAATATTAATAACATTAATACCAATAATTAATAATAATAATAATAATAATAATATTTATAAAATTAATAATAATATTATTATTAATAAAATCAATATTGATATTAAAAATAGTAATAATAATAATAATATTATTATTAAACATATCAGTAATATTAATAATAATTATAATACTATCATTATTATTAATGATATTAATATTGATATTAGTAATATTAACAATATTAATAATAACATTAAAAATAACGTTAATAATATTAATAATATTGTTACTAATATGATATTAATAATAATAGTAATTATATTAATCACAATAATAATAAAATTAATAAAACTAATATTAAATATAATAGAAATAATATTATTAATTACATAACGTTAATAATGTTAATAATTATTATTAGAAATAATAAAATGTTAATAATACTAATAATAATTTTAATAAAATTAATTATTAATATTATTTTTGGAAAAATCATAAGGAATTAGAGACAACTTTGGATTCACACATAATTATAGCGGATTTGAATCGTAGATATCCGTAGTAATTACATACAAATCCAAATCTATAAATACTTATATACAGATCCAAATTCTTAAGTAATTATATATATTTTCTTTTTATAAATAACAAATTTGTAAATAAAATACATAAATAATGTTAAATTTATCTATAAACTAGAATCTTTATATAATTACCTACAAATTTCTGTAAGTAAAATCTATAGATAAAATCCATATAAAATAAATTCGTATGTAAAATATGTAGATAAAATCCATATAAAATATATTTGTACATAAAATCTATAACCTAAATTTATTCAGATAAAAATCCATATATAATAATCTATAAATCAAGAATTTTTTATATTATTTTCGATAGTATAGCCACTTGGGCTTCAAACCTGCTTTAGCTAATGGAGGTAGAAAATGGAACATCATCCCCAAAATACCTCCCACCAACCTCTTTTTATAACAAAACTCACAAAGACAGTGGATAAAGTGTGATAGGTGGTTAGGAATTTCATCAGTGAGAAGCAGTTAAATTGATAGTCATTTTTGCAGGTTTTTCTTAAGTTTCTTTAGTGTTAAAGTCAATAATGTGTGGAAAGGATTGTGATTGACAATAATAAAGGAAATCTGGAACCATAGCAATAGAGTGATCTTTAATAATAGAATAGTAGACGAGGTGGAGATATTTGCGTTAGCTCAAATAATTGCTTGGACTTAGGCTAAGTTTAGTGGATTGAGAGTATAAGGGTGATTTTCGGAATGGTTCATAAACCCACTTGAGTTTTTAAAACAGACTTAGTAGTACATTAGCTATAATAGCCACTATCTTTGGGTGGTTGTAAAGTAGGATATTAGAGGGTTAGCAGCTTATGAGTAGAAAGGATTCTGGTGTTTATTTCTACAAGAGGTTTCCTGGTACGTAATAGAAGATCCATCTTGGGATTCTCTTTGGAGAAAGAGCAAATTATATCCTCAGATATACGCGGGTCCACCCGCTTAGAGTAGGTGCAAGAGTCATGTTTCTCTGGAAGGTGAAAAGTATTCAGATGCTTTGGAAGCTGTTAGCTGATTTATCACTCTTAACATATGTTTTACTGTGCTTTCTAAGGTTTGAGTACATCCCCTGTAGAGCATGTTTTATATCGGTAGATATAATCTTGGATGTATGTCAATTTGTTTATGCATTGCTTGTTTTTAGAGATTTGTTTTTTCACTTTGGCAGGGTTTTGTGTGTGTAGATCCGGTTATAGGTAGAAATGTGCTTTCTATTATATTTTTTTATTAGGGTTGGAACACTTTTAAGTGCCCTTATTAATAGTAATTTTATTTTTTTCTGTTAAAAAAAAACACATATTTCTATCATGTTTTCTATCATACAATATTATAACTTAGATAAGTCCTACAGGTTTTTATTACATAAGGCGTTCAGACTTGCATAAACACAACACCCCTGTTCTGATGTAGCATTTTCATTAAACAATCTTTTTGTACTGCATAACCTTAACATTTTCCTGTTCCCTAAGTACACACGCTTAGAGATAGTACTTGGCTAGTAATTTTGCACTGTGTAGCTTTCTCTGACTACACGTTATTCATTTGTCAGGTTTCAATTAAATGATCACAAACTTCAATTTTATCGAATTGAAAAAATCATTCACTAGATCGTTCTAATTCTTTTTAATAACTTTTATATGTTGTTTACTTTTAATATAAGAAAATGTTTGACTTTCAATTTTGAATGTTAAACTGGGTAATCCTTAATTTATTAAGTAGAAAAGAAATCTTTATTTTACTTTATTTTTTATTCTTAATTTTGTTTTATTTGAAAAACATTTTTTTCGTTACATATTTTTTTTTTATTTTCAACAATTCAACTTGTTGAATATTTTTCGTTCCACAATTTTTATTTTTTTCTCAACAATTCAGCTCGTTCGATATTTATCAAATTCAATTAAATATTTTAATATAAATACTTTATTTCAATATTTATAAAAGTAATAGATCTTGAAGTTGTCATGAAATTTTATTAGTGTAATTGTTCATGTTTTTTAATAATTACTTTATATTTATACAAATATTATTTGATATTCTATTTTAATATTTATGTAAATTACTTTCTTGATATTACAATATATATATATATATATATATATATATATATATATATATATATATATATATATATATATAAATTGATTCCTTGATAACAATATATTTTTTTACTGTAATTTTTATTTTTGTAAAAAACATTTAATTAATATTTAAAACAATACGATGCAAACACGGGTTCAAGTATAGGGTTTAAGGTTTAGGGTTCAAATATACTCATTTCTCAATAGAAAAAAGGACGACCATAAATTTTCACTTTGAATCTCGGACCTGTAAAGTCGATGCATTCGTCTTATTAAGTTCTTGGTAATCGACTTGACGAGGATTACAAAAGCGTGTCTCATTGCGATAATATAAATAAAGGTTAGGGGAGACACTTAAGAGAAAAATTATTAGGATTTAAATATAAATTAAAACGTTCATATGATAAAAGTAAATAGAATAAACTATTTATAAAATAGAATTGGTACTAAATCTCTATTATATTTTCACTCGAAAAACCTATAGAATCAACTTTATTCCGCATAACTTTTAGCTATTATTTTTGTGTTGGAAGATTTTATAGCTTCAATGTGTTTCTTAATTAGATCTTCTTGCTTTCCTTGACGAAATTATTACAATTATCTTTGTTTTCTTCTATGATTTTTCATTATTTTCGTATCCTCAAACAAGACAATTATAGGGAACGTAATCTGGCTAATTTTGCTTACGAGACTTTGTTTGGTGGAGCTCAGTCCTTTTCATAACAAATTTCTTTAGTACTTTTCACTTTTCCTACTTTTATAGTTTTTTGTTTTGTGTGACCATGAGTTTAGGTCAAATCTTTGAGTTTTTTTTTAACGACAAAAAATGAATAAAATTAAAAAAATGACACTTTAGGAGTGTCCGAAGATGTTATAAAAATAATATACGGGATAACCTTATAAACCAACTCAGCTACAATAATACAACATATAAACTGCAAAGTCCAAGGCATAGTACCAAAACAATGTGATTTAGTTAATAATTTGACCAAATACTAAACAATAATTCAAACTTGTATCAACAGGAGCATGTGGTTGAGTACCTCTCTGCACACTAAGTTACCAATTTCAAAATGAATCCTGTTCCAATGGCGATTCATTGTATTTTCCACATCGCTATTTATATAATCCCAATACCAAAAGCAAATAACTTATATATGTCATTTTATGGTTTTCTTCAAAAGCCCATGAATTTGTCATATGTACTTGTGTCAACAATAATTAGAAATTGCACATTGAACAAACAAGGCCAATATACTTCTACCACATCCAAACAAACCTCTAAAAATCATAACATTAACCCACAAACCTTATGTTGGTTACCTAATCTTAGCTAAACAAACAGTTAGGTTCATGCACTACTCCAGATAAGAATACCGTATTCTCTGCCTATCAAACTTAGCCCAAGACCATGCATGCCACTGAGCCCTTGCAAAAATCTCAACTTCATCCAATTGACCATTATAAAAAACAATCATATTCTTATGTTTCCAAATTTTCAATGCCAACGCCAACCACATACCTTTCTACACACGGTTAGCTTTGTTGCTTATACCCAAAACATAAAAATCACATAAGTGGTTGACAATGTCATTGTTTCTAACCATAGTAAGTTCTACCCAATTATCACACTTTATCCACAAACGTTGCGATACCTCGCATGTAATTAGGATGTGTTGCATAGTTTTGACCTCCAAGCTATATATAGGGCATAAATTACAGGAAACTATAACCCCCTTTTCTCAAGATTAACCCTGGATGGAAGTCTATTTAATAGTGTTATCCTACCAAAAACCTTTACTGACCTAGGAACTTTGAGATCCCAAATATCCCTATACCACTTAAGTGAACTAATACGTGTCTCCTGAGCCCTGTAACCAGACTGAACTGTGTATGAAGTAGTTTCTTCCTTATCCAACTCCAAATATCTATCGAGTATTTATTTATTTTTGTTAAGTCTTGGAGTGTAGCTAACCCACTATCTTTGATTCAGTGTTAACTACTAACCGAATTCATTTTCTTTCTTTATAAAAGTCATTTAAATATGTAAATTTAAATGCACTTTAATAGTTGATAGCCAATAAATTGACAAAATATCATGCATTTAAATCATTTTTGGTTAGTTTCATCCCCCGAACCCAAAAAATGAAACCCATATTAATATAATTTAAACACAAAAAAGATGTCATTATAAAAGCATCCGAAAAATATACTCTTATCTTCTTCCTCTATAAAATGTAGTAATTATATACGAAAAATGCAATATCCATATAATAGAAAAACATTTTTAATCATTTAACATTAGTAGAAAAAACACATTTAATCGCGGTTATATAAAGCTTACAAGCACGGTTCCGAAACCGTGATAGATGCAACCACGATAAAAAGTACTGAAGATACAATCATGGTTGTACAACCGCAATGGAAATTATAACATACCACCACAGTTCTCTAGCAACCGCATTAAGAAATGCTCATATTGTGCAAAAATGACTGAAAAAAAGTGTTGTCATTACACATACCAGCGCGATTTTCTCTACAACTGCGCTGGTATGTGCAATTTCTTTAAAAAATGGCAGCAACTATTTGCTGTTGCCCACCAAAATTCAAAAGTCAATCTGCATTTTCTTGTGTGTTTTGCAGTCAAAATTTGTGTTTCACATAAATTTGGGAGATAAAACAACAATTCTGTTATAGAAACAAAAACAGTTACAGAAATGCAACGAAGTTTTTTGTCTATGACAAATGTATTGATAAATATAAAAAAATAGGTGTTATTATCAAATTTAAATCTCAAATCTCTCGAACAATACGGAAGAAGAAGCAAATGTCCGAAAAATACAGAGCAATACACCAGGGAACTAATTGGACGAAAACGAAAAAAATGTCAACAGAAAACATAGAGTGCGTACAGATCGGTAAATCGGTGAAGCAATAGAGAAGAAACACAAATAATAGACGCAAACGACAAAGACGCGGTTGAGATGCAGAGGAAAAGCAAAGAGTGGAAACAATTGAGCAAGCGAGTGTAAAACAATGGAGAGATTAGGGTTTAGAAATGAGACCTGAATGTCGTGTTCGAGGCAATAAAGCTCCCAACAGGCATTTCTGACCTGAATGCCAGCCTGGCCGATGTGGATTGAGATGCACTTTCTCATTGTGGCGAGCGAAAAAGGAAGATCGAAAAGGAAGAAGAAAGGGAAAGGGTTTCAGAGATGAGCGTTCATTAAGATGCCTCTCTGGTTCTCTGATTTGTGTTGCAACGAGAGAAGTGGTGTGGCGTGGAGCTTGGTTTCAGTGTATTTATGGAAGTGGAGGGTAAGCAAAACCCCTAAAACAGGGGATACGAGGGCGGTTGTTAGTGGAAACTGCGCTTGTAGGTCCTGCAAAATAATTTAAAAATTATTTTGCAAATAACTGCCTTTTATCTCCTTGCAAAATAATTTTTAAATTATTTTGAAGATATCAACGCGGTTGTCTAAACAACCGCGCATGTATCTCTCTATAATTTTTTAATTTTAAATATTTGTGCCTTACCATCGCGATTCTCACTCCAACCGTGGTGGTATGGTTACACTTAATTTCAAAAATGTCACCGTGTTATTTTTAATTGCGGTTCCCTTTTAACCGCGATAATATCCTACCGTGGAATGTGTTTTTTCTACTAGTGTAAATATGACGAAAGATTATAAAAAGAACCAATCTCTCATCATTATTACTCTCACTTCTTGTTTCGTATTTATGTATATTGTACATTTTAAACACATTTTTAGAAAAGGAAAAAGGTGCTGCCGAGTTCCAAACTGTAATTAGATTATGGTTCATTATTAACTAAAATAAATATTACAAATAAATAAAGTTTAAATCTTATTAATATTAATCTTATTTATTTTAATATGCATTTTTATTTAATTTTTTTATTTAAATTCATGTTAGGAATTATTATGAATTTTGATATTACAGTTACGCTGACACCTTAAAAATTAACAATGATGTGTCATGACATAAAACATATTATTAAAAGAAAAAAGAAATGATACAAAATAATGAGAAACTAGACCAAACTCATGACAAGAAAAAATGACAAATACTTCCCAACCAAAATAAAATTTTATAATTTTATATGTCTTTAAGATAATAAATATGATCGGAAATTATTTTTAATTTAAAAATCTATATCTAAAAATGGCAAATATTCTCATTTATGGCTTTTCTTATATAAATCTCTTTACATTTATCTCTTTTACTAACATTCTTCTCTTAGTTTTTTTATTCACACTCATCTTCTCATTTCTTTTATTCACCTTATTTCATTTATTCACTTTCATTTTCTTTATTTATATTCATTTTTCTCATTCACACTCAATCTACATTTATCTCTTTTGTCCATATTCTTCTTCTTATCGCTTATTTATTTTCTTTATCCACACTTATCTTTTTCATTCACAATTTATTTTTTAAAATTATTTTTATTAATATCAGTCAAAGCGACACAAATGAACTTAACATTAAAAATAAATTTACTTAAAATAAGTTTAGCAAACACTAAACTAATTAAATTTTGGAAAATATATTAACATCATGTTGGCTGATCTTTTCCGACTGCAAGTTTTGATTATTGTTGTAAAATTATGATTGTTTGAAATTTAGTGTTAGGAGACTGAAGTGGGAAACTGTCAACTCATTTATTTTTTAATTATAATAGGGTTGGAACACCCCTTAAGTGTTCCCATTAATTCTATTTTTCGCTGTCAAAAAAAAGTTTGGCTGATCTTAAATTATTTTAATAAAAAATTAATAATTACTTAGTGTCAATTTAACAAATACTATGTAATTGGTCGTTAAGAAACAACACTAAAAATTAGCATCTATAATTTTAAAATCTACACATGTAACACGCAAATTAAGCAACTATTGACTAATTAGGGTTTCCTTTCACTTTCTTAACTAGAAGGTTTTCGTCTTATTCTCATCTTTCAACATCAATTTGTATATAACTTGTAATTGCTTTTGGTTTATTCTATAAATTCATTAGAATTTTTTCCATCGTGAAAACGACTTATTTGGCATTTTCTAGGATTTTTTAGTTGAACTTTGCATCAATAATTATTCTCATCAATAGCTGTGCACACTGAGATACATTGGACTGGATAAGGTAATCTCAGTCCTTCTACAACGTAATCTTAATGTGTGGTGGAGGCAAATAAGCTGCATTATATATCTTCAAATGAAGACATAATGAGTCAGGAAAAAAAAAACTTGGATTCTCATTCGAAGTAGTAACAAATTTTATTTCTTCTTTTTAATTTTTTTATTTTATATAAGTTATATTTTTTTACGTATTTTTTATTTTTCTACATGTTTTACATTTTTCCTTATTCTTTTATTCTTAATATATATATATATATATATATATATATATATAAATATTTTTATAATATATATATATTATATTTTTTTTT
>Ga0209489_109485_pt1 | contig 12042 bp, 3 predicted proteins | sample SiratrowhiteBW_FD_187527 | JGI IMG/M metagenome (GOLD analysis project Ga0209489, IMG submission 187527) | Root nodule microbial communities of legume samples collected from California, USA - Siratro white BW (SPAdes) (version 2) | ecosystem: Host-associated > Plants > Roots > Nodule | place: USA... | reverse complement strand
AAAAAAAAAAAAAAAAAAAAAAAAAAAAAAAAAAAAAAAATAAAAAAAAAAGGAAAAAAAAAAAAAAAAAAAAAAAAGATAGACAAAATTAAAAATAAAATTTGAAAGAAAATTGGCATATTTTTGAAAGTTAACTATTCTATAAAACATTTATTTAATCGCATTAATTATTTTTTATATTTTTAATTGTGAACTACATCTAGTTTTTTTTTTATATATATAACTAAATAGAGTACGATCAGATATAAGATTGTGGACAATTGCTTCATGCACCGCATCATTTCTTAAAAATACCAAAATTGACTTTGTTATTTTTATTTCAAGGGAAGAGCTTCCAGGGGTTCAGGATGTTTCCAAAAATCAAGTTCTGAAAAAAAAAAAAAGGATTCTGGATTATGAATTTCAGGAGAGGAGGTGAAACTGGAATAAAAATTTTACATTCTGAAAATTTGACTTCTAGAATTAAAAATTTCTTTCGAATCCAAATTGTGGAAGAGATTTATGTACTCTCCTTTTCGGATTATTAAAAAGAAACACAAACCTGGTTTATACATGATGGGAATTGATGGGGTGTAAGAAGCAATTGCCAAGATTGTAAAGGTCACCACACAACCCGACTCAACCTGGTTTATACAAATTCAGCCCAATTAAACCCGGGAACCAATTCCAATCCGGTCGGTCTGGTCATATATACTTTTGCCTGTGGTAACAGAGGTTCTCCCAGACTAACAAATACTTGACAACAATCACCATGTTAATGCTAGGTATAAACATGTCCATGAACTGAAATATATAATTTATACTAAAAAATAATTGATCAAACCTAACCAAAGATAGCTACTACCTCATTTCCCTTTATTCTTCAATTTTATTCCGAAGATGGTAGTTGCTCGTGTTACAAGCAATTTATAACCCAATTTACATTTACCAACTCCATCCCCGAAAAAATAATAAAGAAATAAACCATTAAAAATATGATACAATATTAAGGCCTGGTTCAAACAATTCTTAATTCAAGGTTTGGATAGCCAGCCGGAGCTTTGTGCCTTTCAAAGAGATCTTGAAGTGCTTCCACAAACTTACCATGTACCTTGGCAACCTAAAACCAGGTTTAAATAATGAAGAGGTTAGAAATTCAGCCAACTGAACCCCAATATTTGAAGATATCAATCATACAGTAACAAGAATTCCCATAAAGAAACAACTCATCATGGCATTCGTATTTACGCATGGGCAGTATTGATAATTAAGTCTTCAATTATGAAACTATACAGACAAGTATTTCGTGGATTGAACGAATACTTTTAGTTGTAAAGATATATACAAAAAATATAAATTAAGAACATATATATGAGAAAGTTATTTCGATCGATAAAAGCTGGTTCTATTCATTAAAAACATAGATTAAAATATAAAATTCAGACATTCGAAATTTAATTTTGAAAAATACAAAAAAATAAGTTTAGCTAATACAAGATTATTAACTAGTCATTTTGTAAATTCCCTTATGCCTTCTGTTAATTGAATAAATTTGATCATTCGATTAAATAAAATAAGGAAACGGAAAAGTCTTCTTTGGGTAAATAATTAATTGACAATATATATATACACACACAGAGACATATATATTCCCAGAATATTTGTATGACAAAATGAGGGTGATACTGCTGAGAAGGAAGATTATAGTTTGTTATATAGGGGAGATTGCATCTTACTCACACTATAGCCTAGGATAAGACTTATCGATCAAACCAGACGCAAGTTTCTTGTCTAATTACTCCAACTTCCTTTCACTACCATCATTGCTACAACTTAACAAGGGAATTTAAGGAGGTATTTTAACTAGGGAGTGGATATAAATAACTGGATCCTCGTGAATTCTTTTAATATAAACGCTGCCAATAGGCACATACCTCCTCGGTGGTTGGGTCGGGGTTTTTGGAGAGCTCAATAGGTCTTCCCACCACCACATGCATTGGATGTCTGAACGGTAATGGAGATCTGAAAAGGATATTAGAAAATCTGTTTTATAAAAATAAATGCTAATAATAAAAACAGAAACGTCCAAGCATAGATAGTTTAGACTCTATACTTCTGTACCAATAAATGGCTATACGTCTCAGATCAATTACTCAATGCTATGTGAGTGTCTTCAACATAGAATGAATATTTTCACACACACAAAAGCTTGCTAAGTTATGAAAAAAAGGTAAATTGCATTAACTATCTCTAAAATATCGTGAAATTAAACAAATTTCCTCAGCATTTTCTACCTTTACATCAACCTTTCATATAGGAAAACTCACTGTAATATTTTTCAAACAATTAAGGGGAAATAGTGTGGTGTGTAAAAGATGTCGATGTAATGTTTTTAAACAGGAATTATTGTAGGATAGAAAAAAACAGAGAACGTTCGGTTAATATCAAGAAACTTTTGGTGGTCTGTGCAATTTATTCTCTTAAAAAGACTGATCGGGGAAAGACATACATCCTCAATAATATCATTTGAATCCACCTTTTCCAATCACATTGAGCAAATATTTTAATCTTATTCCCAAGAAAACTCGAACAATTCATTTGACTACTGTTTCTACATATATTAGTTTAATATTATTAGGTGCCAATTCCTTTTGTTGTTAATTTAAACATAAAAGGAAACATATTAGTTGAGAACAAGTAAGAAATTAATCTTGATCATATATCAAATGAATGGTTAAGATTAAATTTAAGTGAAATTAGTTGTATAGCGGAAATTAACTTCTCTCACCTCTATCCATTCTCCATAACATTTAAGTGTGGAAGGCGTGATTTCACATTTTACAGTCGGATTATTATGTTGTACGTTTAATTCTCTCCAATTTAAGCAATTTCACAGCCTCAACTTCAAGCATAAAATATTAGTTAGATTCATTCCTTTTTGAAGAACCCTATCAACTAAGCTAGTGAAAACAGCTGTAATGAGAAAAAATTGCAGGTTGTCACCAAAGAAACACGCACCCGAAAATTCCCCAAAAACATATTGGGGTGAATTTGATAGCCCTTGCAACTTTGAGGAAGAACTTCCCACCTGGTTTCCACCACTTATAGACATTTGACTGCAAAAAAGTTACAGCAAAAGGATAATAATCTTCAAGTTGTACTGTATGTACAATGAAATGTCACAACAAAACATTTATCTATAGTAGTGAGAAAGCCTATAGCCCCAAGAAGAATCTACAGCTAAAGGTCCCCAAATGTCACCGGTAGCCACCATAGTTCAAGAAGTTAGGAGTGTATCATAGTGGATAGGGAAAAGGGATGGTAATGGGTCTTTCTCGGACACTAAGGCGCAAAACCATTGGCATATTTATTAGGCCTGCGTATATTGCAAAGTGGCATAATTTTTTGCTTTGCGTCATGATGAAGATTCCCAAGTTAACAATGCCAATTCACATATGAACTAAGTGCAGTGGGTGAACTAACATGTCTAGCAGGAATTACAGGAGCTAAACGTAGGAGATACAGACAGTAGTATATACTCAAAAAAAGGCAGAGGATAAAATCTAGGAATTCTACACACCGGGGACTAGCAGGAGGACCGTCTCTTGGAATGACAATAATTGTGAACCTGTACAGTTCATCGTGTCCCAGAGTGCACACCAGCTGCACTGTATACGAGTCCTACCATTTAAGAAAACAGTTGAAGAGAAGAAATTCAATGAAATTACTATCTTGAGAAAATTTGTTTATGTTAACAAAGTTCTTAGTGTCAGGAACAAGGCATAAACTGTTAAGGACCAAAGAAGTGTGTAAATCAATTGATTTGATTTACAGACCTTGCCTATTTCCGATGACAACTTGAATTGATCTGCACAAGGGAGTGATTTGAATAGGGTGCATGGGTCAGATGTAACATGACCGGTGGTGCAAGAATCTGAAAACCATAACCTCAAAGCCCGTAGGGCCTGTGTCAGTTGTGGAGATGCAGCAATTGATTATATGCAACTTTGGTCAGCATTTCTACAATACTGATGTGAAGGACAGCTTCAAACTGTGGAAAGGGGCATTGGGCCTGGAATGGCAACATTGAGATGAAGTATTGAAGGAACATTAGCTTGAAAAGCCAGAACCATAGCCAAAAGGAAAAATTAGGACATCAGAGGTCCCAGCCCTTGGTGATAATAGATGGAGGCCACATGTCTTGTGACATATTTGTCATTGGACTGGACTCTGAGGGCTAATGTCCTCCGCATGATCCACCAAAACTGTTACCACAATCTTGAGTTGCATTTTGATAGTCCCCAGTGGGAAACCCATAGTTAGTAGATGTTTGAGCCTATGCCACTGAAACTGAGTTGGTTGAACTGAAGTTGGAACTTGTGCAACATTTTCCTAGATCGACTTAGTAAGAGAGAGATATTCTTGTGCTTTGCCATTTGAGCTTTGTGAGCCAAGAAAAGTGATTCAATCTCTGATTGAAATAGGATCAAGACAACTTAGCACAGATGTGACAAATGAGTCTTATTTATTGGTTAGTCCACCCAAAACACCATCTAGGAGATCAGGAGGAGAGATAGGGTCTCCAATAGGCACTAGTACTCAGCAACGGATTCCATCCAAAGAATAAACTCAGATTTATTTGCCCTTTTCACCTGACAATGTCCTAGACGAATCGATGTGATTTTGCTTGAGTGAGAGCATGGAAGTGAATGTCCAATTCATCCTAAACTAGCTAAGAATGACAGAATCCAACTACGCAAGCTGAGAGAAACACACAGAGATGAGAGAAGTCATGATAGAGGGAGAGAATCTTGTGATTCCACGCTAAACATGCTGGATTTACTTCCAGTTTCACAATCTTCTTTTTGATTAAAATGGGATGACATGAAAGGATTCACATGAAGCTGAAGCTTGCGGTCTCAAATCACAGCTTCAACTTACTATTGCCGTTGAAGGAAATTGTTGTCATCACGCTTGACTGGAATCCAAGAGAAAGACATCAAAGGAATCACAGAGGAAGCCATCATGGATGCATCCATGAATAAAAAAGGAGCTCTGTAATATACCATATTGGAAACTATGGTTCCTGATATCAGAGAAAGAGCGGAAGAAATCTAGAGAGAGAAAGAGACAAATACAAATGATTGTTGCACAGTAAACTGAAATTTGATTTCATCAGCAACAAATACCTGACCGAAGCAGAAAACTGGAACCAAAGGTAGGCCTCTCACCATTGCTATGCGGACAAATCCTCTTCGTGCCTTAAGGAAAGCAATCTACAAAGAGAAGAGTTCAAGCTGCTTTGTTATTTCCATGAAATAGTTATACATTGAGTAGAGCAAAAAGTAATTCTTAAAAGGCCTATGTTATGTATGACTATATTTATAAAGTAAAAAAGTTCAACATGACCAAGAACCAAAGCTTACTGGACAGTATCCCTATAGTAGAAGAAACATACTATTGAAATTTGAAACGCATGCAATTCTTAGTTGAGCCCCAGTGACACAAAAGCTGGGAAATTGCATGCACCAACTGTTGTATTATTAAACTTAGCATCCACAACTTGAAAATTTGATTCAATTCCTTAAATGTAAACCAGTAAAAAATGGTATATTATATAGAACTTTACCTCCCTAAAAAAAAGAAAATAATTAATAGTATTTGATTGTAATAAGTACAACAATTGATAATATTTCCCTAAACACTATATGTAGAGGAAAATCAAAATTTTAATTTAGTAAAAAAAGGATCACGTAAGCATTGAGTAAGAGAAGTCAAATGCAATGCACCTCAATGCCATGCTGCATGAGAAATGTCTCTTGCACTCCACCAGGTGTTAAAATGCAACTATGGCCAGACGCTAGCAAGGAGATAAAGTTTTTCTTTGTTGCTGGTGTAAGACCCAACCATGTCCATATGTGTCTCAAAAATGGTGTGTAGAACACCTGTCCATTAAATGTGAAGAGAAAAACTTGAAATGAAATCCTCAATTACCATAATTCATCTTTACAGGGTCCCAAGTAAAAGCTTTACCGTGCTGCTAGCAAGAACTCTAACTTTTGGAAGAGGCATGAAACCTGTGTGGTCAGCTAGTGCAACAATGCCAATTGGCAAAACTGAATGTGGTTCATAACCAAAAACTGCATGTTGGGCACACTGTTGTTACAAAAACTGCATGTGGATACAAATAAACAGAATTCCAAGACTTGTTGGGCCAAATTCTGCTGGCAAATTAACTTAAAACCCCATTCAACCATAGGACAAAATAACCAGGAAAACTGGAAAATTAAAGAAACGGTTTGTCTTTCATAGAAAGCAATTATAGGAAGTATCTTAGGCTTAACCAGCGGGAAAATATAAAGTATATTGTAAATTGTCCTAATGACATACATGCAGATCTCCAGCAACTGAGGCAAATCAGAGACTGTGCTTGCTTAAAACTTAATCATATTTATCCAATTCATTTCAACGTTAAGCAAGAAGTTATTTCAACAACGACAATTAGCGTCAATTGTGAGATTTTAATTTAAAGAATATATGTAGTTTTATGAAAAGCTCTATCCTAAATATTAAATGGTGAAAATATAGAAATGCAAAGATGGTCAATGCAGCCAACAGAACACCAAATCTTAATAGTAAAAATTGAATGGTTAGCCTAATTTTGTACAGATAAGCAAAAATGTACCAAAGTAGAAATTTCATGAAATTTGACCGATCCTCATTGTCGGTTATAGCAATTAACAACACCAAAAAAAAGTCCCATACAAGATAGAACTCTAAGCAGAGGCAAATCAAGGAGCACTGGGTTAAGCAAAATAACAATAATAATAAAAATATTAGACTGGTAAATTAAGAATAAAAAGACATTTCTGTGCTGCATCTGCAACAGGAAAGAGGAGAAACAAGCTTAAGTTACACTAAAACTTGTAGCGTCCGTCCATTGCAAGATAGATTGCAATCACTTCGCTAATCACAACAAAGCAGATCGAAATAGCATTTCACCATTTAATTAATTCCCTTTGGATTCAATAAACTTTTCACAAATCAGACATTCCAGGAATGAAGATTTAAACCTTCATTCATCTATCGTCCCACTTTCCTAAGAGTTATGCTTATTCCTAAAGCAAAGCAAAGGAACCTAAAAACAACTCCGCCCACTAAATCAAAATCGTTCAGCTTTTTCTAATTTATCTCTCCATTTCAAGAGAAATTCATCTTAAGCTGGGAAGAAGGAGCGTAAACAAACCATAAGCACGGTTAGGATCAAAGGCTTTCATATCCTCTACGTGAAGCGTGATGGGAAAATAATTGCAAGCGTGTTTGCATATGTACCTGAAAAGTACAAATATAGAGATTCGAACCGTTCTTTGTGTAAAGCGAAAAGATAACGAGGTCGAAAAACTACCTCGACAATTTTCGGCCAAATCTGCTCTTCTCGTCGATAGGAAGCACCATAAACACAAACAGAAAACCAAAAACCCTGGCACGCGAAGCACCAAAACTCAATTAAAGTGAATCAAAAAATGAAGAACGGCGATTTAGAGAGAGATAGAAAACGAACGAGAGCAATTTGGGGAGAGGAAGGAAGAAGAGCGCGAAGAGGATGAGGGCAATGTTGAAGTGAATAGCTCCCAGCCACAGCGCCATTGCTAGAATCGCGCTGAACGTGTTGGAAGAGTCGCCGAATTCTTCTCTCCCGCTGATGAATTTCTCCGCCGCGTCGTCATCAGTGGCCGCCATAGTCCGAGCTCCGAGGGTGTGAGGGAACGGCGTCGTTTGGAGTAACAAAGTGCGCCACGCTGATGGATGATGGAAACATGAGATAGGAGCGTTAGGCAAATTGTCAAAGTGTGAGGGTGTGAAGTATAAAACGACAATTTAGCTTCGTCACGTGTTTCAGTTAAACAATTAGTTGGTGGTAATGAAGAAAACGTTTGAAAAGGTTCAGTTACGCTGGCGCCGTAATAGCGGTGATCCAGTGCGGTGGGGAGTAGCTTCACCGTCCTTAGCTTCAGCATTGCTTATGACTAAATTGTGATTTTAATTTTTATTCGTGATTTTAAATTTGTTTTTCATGAGATTTTGTTTTTTATTTTAAAAGAATGTAATTTTGATAAATAATTTTATTTATAATATTTATTAAAAAATTATAATACTTAAATAAAATTACTACCTTGTGTAACTTACGAAAAACATGTATTTGTAATAATTATATATATATATATATATATATATATATATATATATATATATATCAAAATTATGTAATTTCTATCTATTTTATAGATTTTTAAATTTTAACCGAATACAAATATAATTTCCTTTAACAACATGCTGCTTAAATGAACTATCTATATTAAACAAAAAAATACCTTTTATTGACATTGTGAAACTTTTGTTTAAATAATACTTTATATTTTTATGTTGACATTAAAATATAATATTATTTTGGTATTCTTTGCCATCTTAACATGAAATTTTAGAAAAAGGAAATCAACATTGATTTTCTTTTAATTAACCATCACGTCATCATTTGAAAAATCTGACTTGACATATAAGGTACCAAATTTTTGTTATTTTTTAATTTTTCGTTAATAATTACTTATAACTTGAGTGGTAAAAGTTTTAAAAGAGAAAAAAAAATATTTTAACATCTCTCTCACTCAAATTTTAAATCATAATTTAAGTAAAAAAAATCACTGAAACGATCCTAATATCTTTCAAGATATATTGTTTAGTGCAAATAACAATTATCATCATTTAAGAGTTACTCAAACAACAACTTAACATACCAATAAAATATACAGAAAATTCATAACAACCATAATTACATGATAAATACAACTATTCAACCCAAATAATTCTAATCATTCTCAAATTATTCAATCATCCAAATAAATTAATTTTACGTTATCACATATATTTCTAATTCAAATAAGTGACAAGATTCATCATATTTAGATCAGATTTTAACTAAACTTTATTAAGTACATGCAAGGCATTAATTCTCTTATTACCTTGAAAAAACAACTCTAATATTTACAAGCTTCTAAAATGAGTTCATAGAATCTCCAAAAACTTAAACGTATACACCAACATCTTCACTTGTCCAAAATTATTAAAACATTATTGTTCCTTATTTTATTAAAACGAGTATAAACCTTTTTAAAAAAAATAAGAAATAAAAGTTTATTCAAATCAAAATTTTGATCAAACTCTCTTGATTTGTTCTCTTATGATTATTGAAATATGAAGATCTACTAAGAATCTTAATAAGAAGGTAAGTTATTTAGATATTTGAAGAGATTAAATTTTAAATTATTAAGAACAGATTATTTTTAATATATTTATAAATATTTTTTAAAGCAATATATTTTCATTTTCCGTTTATTTCAAAATCAACTTAAATAAATAAGTCTTACATATATAGGATTTAATTAAAGTAAATAAATGTATTAAAGGTTAAAATATTTAAAATTATGAAATAGAGAAACTAAAATTTTAACTTAATAGTTATGATTATAAGTGAGTATTATGTGGACCTTAACAACTCTTAACTAAAACAATCTGAATCTTATTTGGTCATATAGTCATTTCTAATTAAATTTATAAGTATTGTTTGGAACATAGTTATTCTTAGTTAAATTAAAGTATTGATTGGCCAACTACTCCTAGTTAATCTAAGTATTATTTGGAATTTAGTCATTCTGGGCTAATCTATTAAGTATTGTTTGGAATGTAATTACTCTTAATTAAGACTATGTATTGTTTCCTCAACAACTACTCCTTACTAGAATTGAAAGCTTCACAAAAAGAGTGATTTATAAGATCAAATGATCAATCATTAGAAAGAGGATGACTTCTTCCAAAGATACAAAATAAAATACACTTTTCTAGACAATTATGAACATGAATCATGTTCTTCCTAACAAATACAAAGGCTAATGATTGCTTAAGATACTGTGTACGTTCATACTGTAATAGTTTTGTCAATTTTTCTTCTTCGTAGAAATCTTCTTTATATAAAGCTTGTCAATAAAAGACTCATTGCAAAATATTTGTAGTTGTTGTTAGAGTCTTCTTTTACTACTGTTTCTTCCTACATCCAAACACAAACTTTGAGACTTTCGAGACACATTAAATGCTCTTTGCTAGACATTGAATGTGTTTTACTTATTGGTAATACCTATGGAGCACCTTAATGCTTCAGAGGCCTAAGCAAGTAGCTTTCTTTCACCTTTTATACAAAATATAAGATCTGATATAATTTATCGACTTTACAATATTAACATCTCATCTTTTCAAGAAAAATTATTTGTATGAATCAACTTTCAATATGTTTTTTAAAAAATCTTGTTATTGACAAAATGTTGTGAAATCTTCATAAAAGATTGAGTAAATATATATTTTCTAAAGTATAAAGTAAACATTTATATTTATTATATTGACATGTAATATGAAATACTTAAGATTTGTGTCAATTAAACGAGACATACTTATTTTTTGTTTAAGTAAAAAAATTATTAAATTAAGTATCCTCACCTGTGCGTCAATTCAAACAACCACAAGATATGCACATAAACATATTTATCTAATCACCAACTAGAGCTAAATTATATACTTTAATCAAACATAATCTAATTCATATATAATGATATTCTATATTTAATTATTTCAATATACAATTAAAACCAAACAAATGATTTTTCTACACTTAAATCTAACAAAGTATCACTAACATCATTCAAAGTAAGAAAGGTAAAATTTATTGAAAGTCCTCCTACTTGTCCTCGTAAGAAGCTAAGTCTAAACTAGAAGTTTAGAAGAACTCTAATAATATGTAAGTTATTAAACCATAACTTCATGAATATAACACTCTTTCTCATGTAATTTGTTTTTTACATTTGCAGGGAACTTGTTATCAAATGTATGTTTATTATTTGTAATTATTCTTTTAATCAATGTTCGTCGTTATTTTATTTTCTTTAAAAAGGTTAAGAGATTCTAATATCTATTCTAATTAATTAAATTTTATTATATTGTCCATGTTTTTTTCTCCTTTGACTAAATAAAAAACTGAAAACAAAAATAACTTTTTAATAAAAATGTCAATTGTTTTGCAAGCTATTAAATCATAATTATTGTGGATGTATGTTTTTTCTTCACTATTTTATTACTAATATGATCAGTACATGTACAATGCTGTCTCACTAAAAAAAAGTTAGAAATTTAATATCTTTGATGGAATGTTAAAGATAACAATTATAATAATATATAACTAAATTTCTTAATCTCCATAAGTTATGTCTTTATTTTATATTTAATTTTGTAAATAAAACTTAAATTTGATGCTTTAGAAAAGAGAATACAATTTCATTCTGTAACGTGGACGAGAGATAATTTAAGTTTTAAAAAAGTGGAAGTGCGGCTGTGGTAAATGAGAGACATGATCATCTTGATGACTATTTAAATTTTTAAAATGCAAATAATTATATTTAAGAAATTAAAATTAAAAATTAACATAAATACTAAAGTTTAACGTGTTGAAATTATAAGCATAAAATAAAAGATTTAAGAATAGTATATTTTTATTTTAAATATATATTATAAAAATCAAGAAGAGTTTTCAGAGGATATGGATAGAAGGCTTCTAAAAGGAAACTAATTATTTGATTTTGTTTTTATGATAAAATCAAATTATCATCAATTCTGTTATTTGTTTTTATGACATAATCAGATTGTAATAATTTTATTTTGTTTTCTTTATTTAGCTATACCTATAATGGGTACAGTATTTGTATATATTCAATTCTTTATTTTGAATGAAATACACAGAAGAACAGAGAGCATATATTCATTCTCATGTCTTTTGTTCATCTTTGTTCATCTCTTTATTTTCATAATATTATTTTCATTCTCATGTCCTTTGTTCATCTTTGTTCTTCTCTTTATTTTCATAATATGGTATCAGAGCTCTAATTTGAGAGCTCTGGTTGCTACATTTATCATGGCCGAAATTATTGATCCCTCACAATATTTTTCACCTTATCATGTTAGTTCTCA
>Ga0209489_109484_pt1 | contig 12042 bp, 10 predicted proteins | sample SiratrowhiteBW_FD_187527 | JGI IMG/M metagenome (GOLD analysis project Ga0209489, IMG submission 187527) | Root nodule microbial communities of legume samples collected from California, USA - Siratro white BW (SPAdes) (version 2) | ecosystem: Host-associated > Plants > Roots > Nodule | place... | reverse complement strand
AAAAAAAAAAATAAAAATAAAAATAAATATTTTTTTTTTTTTTTTTCATTCTCAACTAAGAAACCAATAAGGAAAATACAAAGTAGTAATAGATTTTTAATTTCATTTTGTAGTGAAAAAATATATGAGACATGGTTAGGAGTTTTAAAACTCTTATCTACCTTATCATGTTTTTTGAAGTTAGAAAACACTTTCTGAATATAATTTTTATCAAGCTGATACTCATGCTTGCTTGTTAACAATGGTTAATATAATCTGTATATTTTTTTTTTCTCTTTTATATCGTTTACTTGTTGTGTTAGTTCGTTTTTTCATAAAATTAGTGTAATTTTTTTAAAATATTAATATATATATATATATATATATATATATATATATTAAAAAAATTATAAAAATGAAAAATGTAAGAAATTATGCTTTCAAAATACGGCCTCCACACTAAAATAAAACTTGTGTTTTAATCAGATTACTTTTATGTTCTTTGTTTGTATGTATATATAACAGCTTAAAAGTTGTATGTATAACGCACGAACTTTGTTTTTTAATTTATTTTGTTTTATTTTTTTAGAAGTCCTACAACAAGAGTATGGCTTCTGTCGTGTTTTTTTTTTTAAATGAATAATGAACAAAATGTGAAGGCTAAAGTAAAGTATTCGAAAATTGTTAAAAACTATTCCATAAGTTATTTTTTGTTGTGGTTTTCCTGAGCTCAATCTTCTCTCGTTCGAAAGCTGGACACTTGTATTGGATGATGTGTTTCACATGAATATTAACAAAATAACTTAATCTTGCCCATTTAACAACATGAGATTGTCATTTTTAAGAGATGTAACAACTCTTAAAGAATCATATAGTGGTTGATTTTTGTAAGCAACCCATATGACATGTATGTGAAGTTTAGAAGGATGAAGAATTCCAAAGTAAACTTAACATCTTTGAGAGCCTAGAGTTTGTGAATTCTTGATAAATTGTGATGATATAATGGTATACTTGGCAATACCAATGTCTACCATTAAAAACCTAACATGAAGAAAATTAAAAGATATGAAAACCAAAATTTGTTTTCGAAAGTTGTATAATTATTCTATCCATCATTCATTTTCGTAAATAAAATAACAAGATAAAAGTCGTATTTTTAATGTACAACTTCTAAAAATTAAAATAAATTAAATTTAAAAAAAAGTAATACATTATGCATACGATTTATTACAAAATAAAAAATGAAACTCGTGTAATCGTAATCAAAATATAACTTCTATTTCATGTTTTGAAATTACATCTTATCTTGAAGTTGTTAATAATCTTTTAAAAATATATCATTTTAATAAATTTGGGAAAAATTACACCAATTTTGCAAAAAAAAAAAAAAAAAACGGTGTTTGTTTTCTCCCTTTGCATAAATCCACTCAATCTTTTTATGAAACATCACTTCTAATTTTTAAATAAATATCAACTTCTCTTATAATATTTTTACAATGAAGGGACACAGATACTCATTTTATTTTATTATTTCAACTTTTACTTTTCAATTTTCAGAATTTAAAAAAACACTTTATTTTATATATTATTAAATTTCAAGATAAAATTACTTTTTTAAAATTATACTCTTGGGTACCTAACTTTTAATTAATTTATACATTTATCATCAAAGTGAAAATGAAAAACTAATATATTTTAGAGTATAAATGAAAAATAATATATTAAAAACCTTATAAGTATTTTATGATAAATGAGAAAGTTTATTATATTTTTTTATTTAAGTAAAAAAACCTTAAATTATACGTAAAATTAAATAAAGATAGTTAAAATGGTAGGTATTTTTTAAAAGTAGAAAGTGCGCAAATTTTTTTTTAGAATATTATTTAAGAAAGCGTTAGATATTTTTATAAATATTGATTTTTTTTCTATAAAAAAAACACAGTTGTTGAGTGGTAATTTGTACCACATTATATTACCCGGTGCTTGAATATGATATTGGCTGAATATTAATTAATTAATTAAGAAAGACAAGAGAGACTAACTGATAAAAATCATACAGCATGTTTAGTTATTGTGTTTTTTTTTTCCTTCACTTTTCGTCGAGAAAAACAATCTTATTACATCTCTAACGTTTTTCATGATAAAGGGACCAAGTTACAACTGAAAAAAAGAACTTTGGGAAAAGAAAATATTTATTTATAGAAAGAAGAATATACCAAATACACGCACATGAGATTATTTACAAATGAAAATGGATAAATATTAAATGGAAAGTTTTTACAATCATTTATACACACCGACGTGAGTTATATTTTTACTTCCCACAAGCTTTACTAGACAACTATAATTTTGCAAAATATTGTACTAAACATACAAATCCAAATTTATCATATCAAAATTGTCAACACTAGAATCCAAACGTGGGTGAAGATATTATTTCATTAGTGTTTTCTAATTAGTTTTGTTTCAATAACTTAGAATTAAAAATCTTATAGTTTACTATCTAACAATCTTTAACACGCAACTAGGAAGACAAAATTCCAATTTTAAATAAAACATCACTATATGAAGAAGAATAAAAAAAAAAAACCTCAGTTCACTACATTTCTACACCAAAAAACCTAGTACATTTGAATGCAATTTTGGTTCACAGATAAAGTTTTTACAGTATAAAAAAATCATCATGAATATGATTTTTAAAGGAATTATTGCAATCAGTGAACAATATAATGATAATTTGATTGCAAATTTCTCAAATTGGTGTAATTTTTTTTTGAAATTCTTGAAATGGTGCATTTTATTTATTTATTTTTGGATATAGATAAATCGTACACAGGAGACATGATATCATTGTAAAGAAATCGTGGTCCTATTCCACGATCTAATATAAGATTAAATGAAATTATGAAAAGAGGACATCATCTTAATTTACTAGATGAAATTGTGCATCTAATATTTCAATTAATGAGTTAATTAATATAGTGAGAATATTGTACGTATTTTAATAGGGTTAATATTCTCCACCTATTCCTCTTCTGTGTTTAATTATTGATAAAAATAATTGAAATTAAATTGAAACAAATGTGAAGTTAATTTGAAATTAAACAATAATATGGTTGAGGGGATTATTGTTTAAATTAAAATAAAAAATGATATTAGTATGAGATTTATATATTGAACTGGATTAAAAGTAAGTTTGATTTTGAAAAGAAAAATTAAATTAAATTAATATTTAGTAATAAAATATATTTAGCAAAGTTAAGTTTAAATTTGATATTTGAATTTAGTTACTAATATAAAAATAATTTAAAATAAGATTAAGATTTAGTAATAAATTTAGAATGAAAAATTTGAAAATATTATATAATTTTTTAAATAAATTTATTATTAGTTTTAGATTATATTTATTACTAACTAAATCTATTTCATATATTAATAACTAAATTCATAGCATGTAACTTTTCTTTTCAATAATCACTCTTCTATTCAAATTAAATTAAATTTTTTACATTTATTTTAGTTACATATTAGCAATAGATCACACAGTATCAAACAAAACAGGATTGGGCGGAGAATATTAACCTAGATGCACAATTTCATCAAGTAAATTAAGATCGTGTCCTGTTTTTATGATTTTATTTAATTTTATATTAAATCGTAGAATAAGGCTATGATTTCTTTACAATAATATCATATCTCTTATGCACGATTTATTCATATCTCCAAATAAATAAAAAAATGTACTATTTCAGGAATTTAAAAAAAAATTACACTGAGAAATTTGATGATACTTGAGTCTTTTGGTGTATTTAATTAAGCGTATATACTGAAATTATTAGTTTGGTGAGAAAGAGATAATTATATGTTTGGTGGTAAAGGATTTTATTGATATGTTATCCAAAATTGGCGAACATATAAATAGGGGCAACCCTATTTGATGAACCTCGACCTCAATCAGATTCACACAAATAACCAGAAAATATATATAACCCTTAACAGTACTCTCTCCGAAACAACGCATGCATGCATGCATCTGTCACGTGATTCCTCCTCCGTGATTACACCTTGTGGTTGTTGACGATGGTGTTCAAGATGGTGACGCAGTTGCCACTCAAGTCGAACAGCGTGGAGGCTTCCTGGCGGAAGGGCATCTCGACGCCGGGAGACTCATCGTAGGCGTCGTCGCAGCTGGATTTGTAGGATATGACGGCGCTCATTTTGTGATAAGCGTCCACCACGTTGAACTGCGACACCAGATTCAGGGCCTCCTTGATGCTGTCAAGCATGTCTCCGTACTGGGACTTGCAGATGTTCAGGGCGTCCAAGGCGTTCTTGGCGGTGGCGGGGTCTTCCAGCTGCTTCGAGATGGAAGTGGCGATCTCGCTGGCTTTCTGGAGGGTGGCGTTGATCTCGGTCTCCAGGGCTTTCACGGGGTCGAAGGAGCCGTCCAGGAAGGGGGCGATGGTTTCGGTGCAGAGGGTTGGGTTATCGGTGCCGCTGCAGAATTGTGTGAGCTCGGGGCTGGCGACTAGGAGGTGGCGGAGGCCGGAGTTTAGGGGAGTGGAACGGGCGGCGGCGGCGATGGTGAGGAGGCAAGAGAGTGCTCCGATGAGGAGAAGGGTTTTGTTGAATCTGAAGTGGTCCATTGTCTCTCCTCCTTGAAAGAAGCAGCTTCTTCTTCTTCTTCTTCTCGGAGTAGAGACAAAGGACCAACTCGGGTTGCAATTTGTTTCAGCTACGGTGGGGGAATTTTATAGGTAGCATTTTTCATTGTTTCCCTTCTTCTCAACCTCACGTTCCTCCGTGACACAAAACCGCCGGTTGACCCGGTAAAAGTTAGCTAAATGGGTTATCCACCCCATGATCTAAAAAAACATCCTAAATTAAAGGGTTCCAATATTAACTACATTTCCCTACAAGTTACTAAACTTATAATTATGTTCTTAATTATATACGGTTCAAAACTTTTAAATTAAATTTCTAATACACTATATATTAAAAATTCCTTAAAAAAACACTAGTTGTGTGACATTTTGACCTCAACACCCTAATTCCCCCCTCAATTCTCTCTATATTTGCATCATCACCTATTTTTAAAACTCTACTAACCAAGTCTTGCTAGCTTACATGCTGTCTTAAGCTAATGATTTCTTGTACTGATTGAAGTTGTTGATGAGGGGGAAACAGAATAATAAATATTAATAAAATTTTGAAACAGAATAATAATATGCATAATTATGAGATCATAGTATAAAATATAAAAGTTGTTAGACATATCATAATACTTTTGTTTTTCCTCTCACCATCATTGTGAAATCAAACTAGGTATTCCTTGCCCATTTTTTGTTTTCCCTCCCACGATGGCATTGAGGAATTTAAGATTACCATTAGTTATATCATCATCACTAGAGTTCTTTACAACATTCAGCTTCGTGATAGCAGTCATACTCAACCTCAGGAAGCTTAAAGTAAAAGGCATAATTGATTGAGTTTCTATCATGCTAAACCTCAACTATGTGTACATGTATGTTATTAATTGATTATGAGTTTCTTTTTGCTCACTCTATATGCATGTTATTAATGTTACGAGAAGTAATAAGATTAAAAAAGTACTTTAAAATTATATTATATTTTGAAATTGAGATTTAATATTTTTGAAGTATGAATTTAAAATATATTTTACATTTGTCAATTTAATGTGTAGTTCCAATTTTTATTTGAAAACTTTTTATCATACTTTAGTTTTTCTTAAATTGGTATATGAAAAATAATTATACATCATTTGCAATTAATTTCTTAAATAAATTAAATTTCAATTTTTCTGTAATTTTTGAATATTTTTTCCCAATTTTATAAAATAATTATTTTATAATTAATTATCTCTCAATTTTAATTCATATTTATTCTTATTAAATTTTAACTATAAACATTTTGACAATTTATTATATTATCCAATTAATTTAATATCTTATTTTATCATATTTGCACTTTTTCCCTCTTCCTTCTTTTCCTCTTTCAATTCCTCTGGTAGGAAGGGACGAATTATGTTTTAACAATAGTTCATCAAGTAATTTTAGGTGTTAAAAGTACCTCTGGGGAATGATTCTCCTTATATCTTGAGTCTAAAAAAAAATTGAAAGGAAATTAACTGAAATCCAAACCTGCTAAAAATCGACCCATTATGCTCCCCCTGTTTCCTACTCAGTGGAAAGTAAACAAACAATGTACACAAATCGCAGCTTACGCAGAAAACTGACCCAATGGTGCCACTCAAAGTCCACGAAACTATACAAGTGAATCCACCCAAACTTTCATGGGATCAACACTATGCACTCCTTTTTAAGCTAAACAAAAACGGCGCGGACTCACATAGTGAATATGATTGATGATAGTGAAGCTATGCGTATATATATTTATAATTAAAAAGGCTTTTGATGCCAATCTGTAAAAACAAACTAGATTACACATATATACAAAATTCATCCACACGTGAAAACACTGTCTCGTAGGGGAGGAAAGAATGGTGATTTACCGAGGAGGATGGCAAAAGCGACCACAGAAGAATCCTCTCTAATCAGCAACACCACCAAGAAATCTCCCATCACTTGAAAGAAAACACCACCAGTTATGTTTTCCACCTTCAGCTATGGGAAAGAAAACTTCTTTATCAAAATCATGGTGTGAAAACCTTCGGGTACCTATTCGTGGTTAGTTTGCTCTTCCAAGCACTTTCATCGTCCTTCATGAAGATCTTCAGAGAAAACAGCCGTCCTCGAAATGTTGTCATAGTCAAAGGCACTTAGACCAGAGTAAGGACCCGAAGAAAACATTGAAGAAGTCCCATCAGACTCGTAAGGGGTAGAGGACTGTCTCATGTTGGGCCGTGCATTGGATGAGGCTAACACAGGATCATGACTTTCTGTGATGCGCTGCACCATTTTAAGTGACTGTACCACTTCACCCATTGTAGGTCGCTGGCTTGCCTCAGGAGCAACACAGGCTGCAGCGATAGTGCAAACACGTACAAAATCTTCTTTTGGGTACCTTCCCCCTAGCCTTGGATCAGCAAGTTCTTCCAACCGATCCTTATCTCTAAGAATAGGTCTTGCCTGAAAGGAATAACCACGTAATTATTGTATAATCAATATAAAGCTCCAAATGAAAACTTTGAACTTAACTAGGGAATGCCAAATATGAATCTAACCCAAGTAACAAGGTTCTCTTGTCCAGTTGGCTGTGACATATCCACCGGTTTCCTTCCGGTCAGAAGTTCCAGCAAGACAACCCCATAACTATAAACGTCACTTTTAACAAGTAGATGTCCAGTCATAGCATACTCAGGAGCTACATACCTACATAAAAGTTTGATTTCATCTCAAAACTAAATTACATGGAAATAATTAGTAAAATACAAAAAAGAATAGAATGAGACTAACCCAAATGTGCCCATGACTCGAGTAGATAGATAATTGGCCCTGCCTTCAGGTGCCTGTTTAGCTAGACCAAAATCTGCAACTTTAGCATGAAAGTTGTTCTCAAGCAATATATTGGATGCTTTGAAATCTCTGTGTATAACACAAGGCTGTGAATCTTCGTGCAGGTATGCAAGTCCTCTTGCAGCATCAAGGGCAATCTTCATTCTAGTGTCCCAATCCAAAGGGCAATTTATTCCCAGGGGACCTAGGAGAAATCAGGGCCATTTACAATTAAGCATAACATAATAGTTTCAGAAACAACATCATTGTAACCCTGAAAGAAGAAAACATGTAAATTCAAGACTACAAAGCTGATTTGAGAAGTTATGTTACCATGAAGCCAGGCCTCCAAACTTCCATTCGGAACAAGCTCATAGCAAAGTAGATTTTGTGATGAGTCGCGATTACTATAGTATCCCACTAGTTTTACAAGGTTACGATGATGCAACCGACTAAGCATCTCAACCTCAACCAAAAATTCTTTGTCACCCTGTTGCCCTCCACTAGTAAGCCTCTTAATTGCAACAGCAGTTCCGTCACTCAAGACACCTTTAAAAACTCTACCAAAACCTCCTTCTCCAAGTACGCTTGCTAGTTCAAAATTATTTGTAGCTTCTTTAAGTTCTTCATAAGCAATAAAGCGTGTACTGGTTGGATGGGGAAGAGACCCAACAGCTGGAACCGTGCTTTCAGTCCTTGGCTTTTCTGTAGAAAGGAGAGCAAAACTTAGTAGCTGACCTAGAAGACAAAATACTAACACGAAAATAATAAACAGATAAGAGCACCATAAGTTTCTGTATTTTGCTTACAATCTGAGTTCATAAATATACATCTGATTTCTCCATAAATATTAAGTATACAAGTTGAATCACAGGCATTTCTTCCTTTTAATAGCTGAAAAAGTAAACTCATGTTGTCCTCAAGAAGAATTTAAGTATCTCAATAAGGTAAAATGTGGCCTTCGCTGTTTTCTTCCAAACAGATTTATAACTACGTTAAAAATTGGCAGCCTTCATTGCGCCAACAGCATAAATATTCTTGCTTCAGTTGAAAAAATTGTACACTACTAATTCTCACAATATGATCACAATTTACAATATACACATCCATATTGAATTCCAATGAATATTTTGTCGTGCAATTAATAAACCACTCAGAAAATACTCGAACTAAACAATTGCAATTAATTTAACTCGGGGAACTTCTTCTCTCCTAATTTGTGTTATGAGAAAAAATTTGTTTAAGGGAACCCAGGTTGCCCTCCTCTAGTTGATATGCTTATTGCCTTCACAATATCCAAATATAAAAAGGTCACTTAGCATAATCCATAGCAGCTTTGACCTTTAATATGCTGTTACAGGAATGAAAAAAGAAAAATAACAGGGAGTTAGAAACAGAAATATTTACCAGTTTCCGTGGGAGGTGTTTTTGTTTTTGGCCGCATCGTGCACAAGCAAAGTATAAGTACACATACAATGGAAATTAAGAGGACGCCAGTCACAATTCCAAGAATAAGAAGCAAGTTTGAATGCTTTCCCCTGTCAGAAGTACTGGATAATGTAGTTGTAGGTGCTTGTCTGGGAGGAGCTTTTGTAGGTGATCTAGCAACTGTAGGAGCTGCATTAGAATCCAATCCAAATATATGTTATTATATTATACATAAAATGCATTGATTTCATTATTAACACATCCTTTAAGCCCCACGAAGAGGCTGTTGTTTGAAGTTTCTCTTCCAAAGGATTGAATTCAGAAACCATAAAAAAATCTGGTACCACGATAGATTACTTGAGTACATCCTCTAAAGCATTGAGAGACCAAAGAAGGAACATTGGAAAATTTACTACAAAATTAGATATAACTTATTAAAGTTATACAAAAATGGGCAACAAGCCAACAAGGAAGACTAACACATGCATTGAAGTGTTTGTAGTTGTGGAATCACAGATGCAAACTCTCGGAGTTGGGTTCAGTTCAACTCTATTTTGGTTGTATCTACAGTCAATACGGATCTCTTAGCATGCCCTACCTAGGATTAGGCATCTAAAGCAGCGATATTGGAAGAAATTTTTATAGTAGGAACCCAAAGAGACAATTGGTTGTATCTATAGTCAATAGGGATCTTCGCTTACCCTCCTCATGCCTAGGATTAGACATCTAAAACATGGATATTGTAAGACTCTTTTATAATAGGAAAGCCAAAGAGACAAGTAGTATTTGGACGGTTGAGGGTGACCTGATGTGAAATCTATGATAAGTCTTAATACCATCTTAACTTGTGGCTAGGTCTAACTCAACTCCAGATAATATGAGGTGAAGATAGTCCAAATCTCCCTAATTCATACATGTCTATAATTGATAGGGGATCTTAACACGAACTACAAGCACAAATAGCTAAACAGTTGGATGCTATGACTTATTGGCAATATAAAAGCAATTATCCCAATTAACATTTCACAATGTAGCATAACACTTTCATAGGTATCAAAGTTACATGATTTGCTTTTGTTTATGCATGTTGGAGATCTCATATCTACTAGAGATATGATCAAATTATATATATATATATAGACACACACCCCCATATATGCTTTGTCCATGGATTTTGTAAGATTGAATTAAATTTAAATTTAATTTCTAAAATAATATGTCTATTCTAACACGGTTTGTTAGGCCTATTTCATCACCTGTTATCAATGTCTTATTCCTTACGGCACCAAAATATCTCTGTCTTCCTTTGTTACCACTTAGCAACAACATTGAGAAAAAGGGACATGAAATTAAAACAATTAAACGGATGTAGTCAGACAGTAAGATTTACATAGTTTAAAAGGTTCCAAATAAATATTATATGTGGGTTTTTTATACAACAATATTTCAGTGTAAGTCTTAGTTCCCATTATCAACAACACCAAAGCATGACAATTCATAACGATATACTCCATGATTTTAGATACCTGGAGAAGGAGGAGGAGCTTTAAACCAGGTTATATTGAGGACACTGTAGTTGCCCACATATCTGCTGTCTAGTTGAACCTTATGCAATGAAAGCGACGAATTTATTTTAGCAGCTTCGTTGGCCGAGAAACTGATCCCTTTATTTGGAGTGATATCCATGGATATATTCAATGTCGACAAGCTCAGTAGGTAAAATTTAATAATTTCAATTTGGGTAGTATTCAGCTCAAGTTGGTTGGCCAAATCATCGAGAAAAACCACATTCCAGTCGGGGCTTAGAGAGACATTCAAAAGAAGCAAGTCTAGCTTTATGGGATAAGCACAGTTGCAAACCTCACTGCCTCGTTTCCACACCATGTCTTGTCTGCAACAATCTGGCATGTTTTATAATAAAATTAATCCAGCAATTAAAAATTCAAAAAACACGTATCAGACAGTACCACTAGAAAACCAATTTCAAGTGAACTCCTATTTAGCCCCTAAATTTGTGAGAGCAGTCACAAGAATCAGAAAATTGTGAATTTTAAATCCTTGAAACAAAAACTCCTATCACTTTAGTCTCTGAAACGTATCATTAGTTCCTAAATTTTATAACTTGCTATAGTTATATCTCCCAACAGAGATTCCATGACAGCACTTTTCAAGTTCAGAAACTAAAACGAGGGTTAACTTAACTCCATTAGAAAATAATTTTGCTGGAATTACCGGAAACATAAGGGGACAATGGTGGTTGAGCGAGAGCAGAAGGAACTGCATCAGTAATAGGATGCACAGGGGCAATATTCTTAAACCCAGAACTCGGAGGTTCTAATTGTTCTCTTCCTTTGGTGAAATTGGCACGTGATGGAATTGGTGCAGGCAAATGCTTCAACCCAAGAGCATTTGCCAGTAGTGGCAGATCACCATTAAAAACAGGTGGTGCAGCAGCTGGAGATAAAGGTGTTTCCTGTTGCAGTGTTCTACCACATTCACCATACTCAACCACAAACCACACCACAAGTACCAATATAAACCCACCTGCATTATTTGCCAAATGTCAAACAAACCCAACCTAACAAAAAAGAAAAAAAAAAAAAAAGACCCGAGATTGGTCTACACAGGAACACCTATCATTACCGGTTAAGGAGGTGGAACCGGCGAGCAGCGACATCGGCGACGCCGGGAACGGTCCAGATCAGATCTACAGCGTTGAGATAAAATCAACGGTTGGTGTGAGCTGGGGGAGTGAAGTGGGACTCCGAGTGAAGAAGGTGCACATGACTGAGTTGAATCGAAGGTGTCACTGACTCACTGTTACCGGTAACTTTATGGTTACTTGCCGGTGGCCTGAGGAAGAAGGTTTGCGTAAGGGAAAAAGTGGGCGTGGGGTGAAGGGCTGTTTGTTTGTGTGGTTTTTTGGTGTGGAAAGGGTTAATTAATGTGTTGTGGGTCCCTCCCGAAGATGGTGGCCACCGTTAACGGAAAAAGAGTGACATTAACGGTAAACTAACGGTAAGAAGTTATAAGGACACAGATAGCTCTCTTCAAACATTACATCAGTTCAGTGATAGAAGCCTCATTACGTCTCTTCTCTATCTCTACATGCTGCGTCACTACAAGTGATCTTTTTTTTTTTTTTTTTTGCTTTCCCAGA